>Ga0206127_1000038_pt1 | contig 144556 bp, 136 predicted proteins | sample Helgoland_Spring_6_FD_148646 | JGI IMG/M metagenome (GOLD analysis project Ga0206127, IMG submission 148646) | Pelagic subsurface seawater microbial communities from Kabeltonne, Helgoland, North Sea - Helgoland_Spring_Bloom_20160419_1 | ecosystem: Environmental > Aquatic > Marine > Epipelagic ...
TGATGACTGATCTGACCCCTGAAAAAGACGGCGTGATTGATCACAACATGGAAGATGATGTTATTCGCGGGGCCACTGTGACCCACGCAAAAGCAATCACGTTCCCACCACCGCCACCTAAGATCGCAGCGATCGCTGCGGCCCCCAAGAAAGAAGCGGTGCCTGAGCCAACAGCTGAGGAAAAACGCGCTGCAGAAGTTGCTGCGTTCAAGGCGCAAACACGCAATCAGGTTACATTGTTGGCCGTTGGTGGTGCTGTGCTATTGGCCGTGGGGTTGGTCGCACCAGCCAGCTTTATGCAGCACTTTATTGTGTTTGTGTTGGCCGTGTTCATTGGCTTTCAGGTTATCTGGGGCGTGGCACACAGCCTGCACACACCGCTGATGGCGGTCACAAATGCAATTTCGTCGATCATCATTTTGGGCGCTTTGATGCAAATTGGATCGGGATCATTCCTTGTTATCCTACTGGCAGCGCTTGGTGTCTTTATGACCGGTATTAATATTTTCGGCGGCTTTCTTGTGACACGGCGTATGCTCGCCATGTTCCAGAAATCGTAAAGGAGCGAATTCATGGAATATGGTTTTACAACAGCGGCCTATGTGGTCTCAGCGGTTCTTTTCATTCTTAGTCTTGGCGGTTTGTCTGGCCAAGAAAGCGCGAAACGCGCGGTATGGTATGGCATTACAGGCATGGCGTTGGCTGTGGCTGCAACGTTGATCGGGCCGGGCTCTGGCCTCTGGTTCTTGTCGATGATCATGATCGCCTGTGGCGGTTACATCGGTTATCAATTGGCGACCAAAGTGCAAATGACACAAATGCCCGAGCTGGTGGCTGCGATGCACTCACTTGTTGGTTTGGCAGCGGTCTTCGTGGGCTTTATCGCGCACTTTGAAATCGATAACGTTCTGGTTGTCCTGTATGTTAAGGGCGAAGAATTAGAATCTTTAGGCACATTCGGACAATTAATTGCCAAAAAAACAGCCGTCGAAATCTCAATCCTGCGGGTTGAGCTGTTCCTCGGCATCTTTATTGGTGCGATTACGTTCACCGGCTCAATCATCGCGTATGGCAAACTGGCGGGCAAAGTGGATTCAGCGGCGACAAAGCTGCCGGGTGGTCACATGCTGAACGCTGCCGCTGCTGCAGTGTCACTAATCACGCTGATTTGGTACTTTAACACTGGCGGCTTTTTCCCATTGTTCTTAATGACTTTGGCCGCGTTGTTCATTGGCTACCATTTGATCATGGGCATTGGCGGTGCGGATATGCCTGTGGTTGTTTCGATGTTGAACAGCTACTCTGGCTGGGCTGCGGCGGCGATTGGTTTCTCCCTCGGCAACGACCTGATGATCGTTGTTGGTGCGCTCGTGGGCTCATCTGGTGCGATCCTATCCTACATTATGTGTAAGGCGATGAACCGATCATTCGTTTCCGTGATCTTGGGCGGCTTTGGCGGCCCAGCAGGGGAGCAGATGGCCGTTGAAGGTGAACAGGTGGCAATTGAGGCTGAAGGTGTGGCTACGGCTCTGAATGAGGCGGAGAGCGTTGTTATCATTCCAGGGTATGGCATGGCCGTGGCGCAAGCGCAGTCAGGTGTCGCGGAATTGGTGCGCAAATTACGTGCCCAAGGCAAGTACGTGCGTTTCGCGATTCACCCTGTTGCAGGACGTCTACCGGGGCATATGAACGTGTTGCTGGCGGAAGCGAAGGTGCCCTACGACATCGTCATGGAAATGGATGAAATCAATGATGATTTCCCTGAAACTGATGTGGCTATTGTGATCGGGTCCAATGACATCGTGAACCCCGCGGCGCAGGATGACCCTAACTCTCCCATCGCAGGCATGCCTGTGTTGGAATGCTGGAAAGCCAAACAAGTGTTTGTGTCCAAGCGTGGTCAAGGAACTGGCTACTCTGGTATTGAGAACCCACTGTTCTTTAAGGAAAATACACGCATGTTCTACGGTGATGCGAAGGCGTCATTGGACAAGCTGTTACCGATGATCGACTAAAATCATCCAAATGAAAATCAAAAGGCGGGTCTGTTACGGGCTCGCCTTTTTCATTTGCGAAAAGGTGACTATTTGTGCGGTATACCGTGGTATTCAGTTAAGCAGCTGATTTTTATGCATAATAGTTTGACGTTCCTGCCGCCATAGTTATGATTTGGGTGAATCAGCGGAGCATCCCTTATGTTGCAAATTGACGATCATCCTTTGCGTTTCAAAGTTGCAAACGAACTTCACACGCGGCCCTTTCCGATTATGGAGGCCCCCTGTACGGCAGCATTTATTGCTTTAAAACAAAAGGGTGACGCGGCCACCCGTGATCCGGAGCAAGAGTTTGCACATCTTTTGGAGCTGCTTGACCGCCACGGCGCACCACACCCACAGCCCAATGCGACGCATTACTATGGCCAGATAGGTAAAAACTGGTTGAAGTGGGAACAGCATACCGAGTTTGTGACCTATACAGTGTTCAACGATGGCTTGGACCCGCGCCCTTTTGAAGACACGGTTTTCTCAAGCTTTCCAAGTGATTGGCTCGCCAATGCTCCGGGTCAACGGGTCACGTCTGTTTCATTGCGGATGGAAAAAATGCAAGAGCGGGATCAAATTTCCCAGCGCATCAAAGACTGGTTCGTACCCGAAAGTTTGGCCGTCAGTTCGGTGTTGGATGATGCTGCGGTTGTTGCTGCGGATTTTCGAATTGATCCCTTGGGTCATCAGCGCTTTGCCATCTTTCTGAGTGCCGAAACAGGGGGGCGGCGACTGGGTCGCATTGTACAACGTTTGTGTGAAATCGAGACCTATAAAGCGATGTCGATGTTGGGGTTTTCCCATGCCCAGAACATGGGCGAAGATCTGAACGTGTTAGATCGTCAACTTACTGATTTGATTGGTAATATCGGGGCTGATGATGCGGTGGCTGAAGCCACGCTTGATGCGCTTTTGGGGGTCGCATCAGAGTTGGAAACCCAGTCTGCCCAAGGGTCCTTTCGATTTGGCGCAACAGGGGCCTACGCCGCAATCGTAAATCAAAGGATCGCGGCATTGCGCGAAGAGCGATTTATGGGGCGGCAGAGTTTTGCAGAGTTCATGATGCGCAGGTACGAACCGGCAATGCGGACTGTCGCGTCTACAGAACGACGGCTGGATGCGCTAAGCAGCCGGTCGATCCGCGCCGCTAACCTATTGAGAACACGGGTAGATGTGGAACGCTCGGCCCAGAACCAAGGGTTGTTGACCAGTATGGACCGCCGTTCGGATCAACAACTGCAATTGCAGCGCACAGTCGAGGGGCTGTCGGTGGTTGCGATCAGTTATTATGCCGTCTCTTTGGTGGCGTATTTACTATATCCACTGGGGGATGTTGTGGGGCTGAGCAAGGGGATGATGACGGCGCTGATTACACTGCCTGTAGTCACTTTGGTCTGGCTGATGCTGCGTCGCATTCAGCGCCATACGATCAAGGGTTAACGGGGCGCGCGACGCGCATTACAGCCCTAACTGTACAGAACCCGCCCAAAACTGTGCAGTCGGCCGCGCGGTTTTAGGGCCCAATCGACGGTTTCAGGGCAGACTGTACAATTTGCCCGCCAATCTGTGCAGTTCCCACCGACGGACCCCATTAACGATCTGTTCAGTTCCTGCGTTTGTTAAGGTTTGAAACCACCACGTAACTCTTTGTTAACCCTTAGCGCCTGATTGCCCCGCAAGATCATTTGCGCCACAAAGGATGCAATTGATTTCCCTAACAACGGCAGCCTCCAAAATGACGGCGAATGCGAAAAATATCGAGCGGTCGAATGTGATCGGCAGTCTGTGGATGGTTGCCTCAATGGCGGCCTTTGCGATTGAGGACAGCCTGTTCAAAGCGGCGGCGGTCACTGTCCCTGTAGGGCAGATGCTGATGTTGTTCGGGGCAGGTGGCGCGGTCATCTTTGCCTGTCTTGCATTGTGGAACAAGGAACCGCTGTATCACGCGGATGTCTTATCGCCGCCCATGCGTATTCGGATGTGTTTTGAAATTACAGGTCGCTTGTTTTACGTGCTGGCCGTTGCGATCACGCCGCTGTCTTCGGCCACTGCCATTTTACAGGCGACCCCGATTGTGGTGGTTGCAGGCGCGGCTGTGTTCTTTGGTGAACGGGTTGGCTGGATGCGGTGGGCCGCGATTGTCGTTGGGTTGATTGGCGTGTTGATCGTTTTGCGCCCGGGCACGGATGCGTTTTCGCCTCTGTCCATTTTGGCCGTCATAGGGATGTTGGGATTGGCGGGGCGTGATCTGGCCAGCCGCGCAGCGCCCAAGACGCTGAGCACTGTGTTACTGGGCCTCTACGGGTTTTTGACGGTGATTGCTGCTGGTGGTGTTTTCGCGCTGTGGCAGGGACGCGCTTTTGTTTGGCCAGAGGGGCAGGCGGCTGCATTCATCCTTGGCGCGATCTGCATTGGCGTGTTTGCCTATACCGCTTTGATGAAGGCGATGCGCACGGGCGAAGTATCTGTGGTCACGCCGTTCCGCTATACCCGTTTGGTGTTTGGCGTTGGCTTGGGTGTATTGGTCTTTGGCGAACGTTTAGATGGGGCCACGATTGTGGGCTGCGCGCTGATTGTCGCCACAGGCCTGTTCATCATGTGGCGTGGGAAGGTTGCGGCGCGCGGGTAGTGGCGGCAGATCAAAGCTGTTAAGAGCGGGCGCAAATGCATTTCCAAAAGGATATCCCGATGATCCAAGCTACAGCTTCGTTCAAAGACAACCTGCAAATTTTGCCATCTATTGATGGGCTTGAACGTATTGATCTTGTCGATGCTGATGGTGCAATTGTCGCCACCATCCCAAATGAAGCGGGCAAGAAGGGGTCATTGGCCGTTTACCAGTATCTTGCTCAAACCTTTGACAGTCTTGATGTGCAGGCTTGCGGTCTTGGCCTCGCGCTGTTTGCGGAAAACACTGAGGATGCCAAGAACCGTCCGGGCGCACATCCCAATATCGACCGCTTGTTAGAGATCGTTGAGGGAGCAGGGGCGTTGAAGATCGTGCTTACGCAAGCTTAATAGACGGTGTCAGTCGTCGCGGCTGGGTTCATTTGGATTGCATGAGAACAATGCGATCTTGTTGCCTTGGGGATCGCGTAGATAACCCACGTAGAAATCAGCGCCGTAATCGGCGCGAAACCCCGGTTGTCCCTCGTCTGTGCCGCCTGCTTTTATGGCGGCTGCGTGAAGGTCACGTACTTGGCTTTGATTCTGTGCCTCGAACGCAGTCATCGCGCCGTTGCCTGCTGTCGCGGGTTGCCCATTGAAGGTGGGTTTGACGTAGAAGTCTGGCAGGGTGGGGCGCTGACCTGTTGGGACGGGCAGGGCATAGCTGAGGCCCTCGGGTCCCTCTTTCAGCCCGTAATTGAGGGCAGGGAGGAAGGCCGAGTAGAACCGCTTTGCGAGCGAGATGTTATCGGCACCGACTGTGATGTAGGCGATCATGCTTGTACAGAGACAGTGAAATCAAAATCGAAATCGTTGGACGCAGCGCCCTCAAAGGTCATAATCCAACGACTGGTCACTCTCATAGGCACATGGTTTTGAGACAAAACTCCAAACTCAATTCTAGAGATGTCGATGGGGTTATGAGCACCCCGAAAGTAAATGGAAGCGTCAATGAAACCTTCATTTGGGTTTAACGGGAAATCAAATATTTGGCCCTGTAGATCGCGTACGTTGGCAGAAGGAAGATGAAAAAACTCTGCACGAATAGGAGCATCAAAAAGGTGGGGGATCACGTTGCCTTCGAACTCCTCATCAACAGTGAAGGTCTCAAAATGAATCTCTAGGTTCGGCTGTGTTTTAAGGTGGCTTTCAAAGAGGTTGGCCTTGAGAGGTACTAATTTATCTGTCGGAAAAATAATCATTTATTGCTCCAAAAACTGCGGCGAAGTTTTGGTTTCAAGTTGAAATTTGATTGGCGATCCATGAAGTTAAGAAAGGCGGGGTGAACCCCGCCCTACCATTTACCGTCCCCGAATGCGGGGGTCCAATGCGTCGCGCAATCCGTCGCCTAGGTAGTTCACCCCAAGCACGGTGAGCGAGATGGCGATGCCTGGCAGCAAGACGCGCTCTGGGTATTCTTCCATCCGTGGCACGGCGTCGGCCAGCATTTTACCCCATGTCGGGAAATCGGATGGGAAACCCACACCTAGAAATGACAATGCGCTTTCGGTGATGATCGCGACCGCCAGTCCCAGTGTTGCAGATACCATGATCGGTGAGATCACGTTTGGCAGCAGGTGACGCCGAATGATGGCCCCTGATGTGGTTCCGATAGAACGTGCAGCAAGGATGAATTCGCGTTCTTTCAGTGCTAGGATTTCGCCCCGTACGATCCGTGCGGTTTGCATCCAGCTGGTTAGCCCCACGACCACAACGATCAGGATGAACATACCGCCCTCTGGACCAAAGTTGGCGCGCAGGGGTTGGCGGAATAGGGTCACGGCGACCAATAGCAGCGGCAGAATTGGTAGTGATAGGAACAGATCTGTCAGGCGCATCAGCAACCCGTCAAGCCGTTTGAAATAGCCTGCAGCAACGCCAACGCCTGTGCCGATTGAAAGCGAAAGCAACATCGCTGTCCAGCCCACAGCCATTGAGGCGCGTCCACCCGCAATCATTTGCGCAAGCAGGTCACGCCCTAAGTTGTCTGTGCCAAAGGGGCGGTGCCATAGGGTCTTGGCCCCACCATCCCAGATCGCGATCCAGATTGGGCGCACGTTCTTGTTGCGGATGTCCAGCTTTTGCGCGTCCACGGTCCACAGGTATGGCCCCAACAAAACAGCAAGCGTGATGAAGATAAGGAAGCCCCCGCCAAACACAGCGCCTTTGTGCTTTTTGAACTGGTCCCAGACGTCCAGCCACTGATTGCGTGGTGGCTTGCCCGGTTCTTTGTCCTGAAGGGCCGCGTATGGATCGATTTCGTTTGCTGTATCAGTCATAGCGGATCCTTGGGTCGAGTACGCCGTAAAGCACGTCTGCGATCAGGTTAAACACCACGATCATAATGGCGAAGATAAAGGTGATGGTCATGACCATCGGGATGTCGTTGGCGAACAGGGCGGTGATCAGCAGTTGGCCAATTCCGTTTACGCCAAACACGTTTTCGGTGATGATCGCGCCTCCAAAGATGGAGGGCACGCCGAGGGCGATAACGGTGATCACAGGGATCATCGAGTTGCGCAGCACGTGTACCATAACCACGACGCCTTCTTTCAGGCCCTTGGCCCGTGCGGTGCGCACGTAGTCTTGGTTCAGGTTGTCGAGCATCGAAGCGCGCATATAACGGCTGATTTGCGCGGTGGTTTGCAGGGCAAGCACCATGACCGGTAGGATCATTTGCGACAGTTGGTATTTGAAGCTGGCCCAGTCGTTGACCACGTGGGTGGTGTCATAGATCGAGGGCAGCCAGCCAAGTGTTACTGAAAAGATCACGATCAGCAGGGGACCGGTGAAGAATGGCGGGATTGAGAAACCAACCATCGTGATGAAAGTACCGGCTTGGTCAAAGACCGAATAGTGGCGGTAGGCGGAATAGATGCCGATGGGCAGGGCGATCAGGATGCCCACGATATAAGCCAATCCAACAACCCAAAGTGTCTGTGGGATGCGTTGAATGACGATGTCCATGATCGGTGAACGGGTCTGCCAGCTGATGTTGCGCTGCTGTGGGACCATCTTTTCCAATTCAGGATCATAGACCATGCTGAACTGGGTGTCTGGCAACCAGCCAAACAAGAAACTGTCGCGGGTCATCCAGTCGATGAGGAACTGCGGTTCCACGATGAAAAACTGGTTGAGCCATTTGAGGTATTGGATGTGTACCGGTGCGCCAAGGCCAAGGGCCTCGCGCATCTTCTGCTTTACCTCGGGCGGGACAGTCAGCGGCACTTGGGCCATTGGGTCACCGGGGGCTAGCTGGAGCAGTCCAAAGATTACGATACTGATGAACAAAAGCGTCGGGATCGAGGTTAGCATGCGACGGATTGTGAAGGTCAACATAAGCGGCGCCTTTGTGCGTCAGTCGTTAGAAGAGAATAGGGCGCACCCGAAAGTGCGCCCCAAGTTATTTAGTCAAAGCTTACTTAACACGGTACCAGTCAGCAGCATTCCATAGCTCTGAGTCGAACACGTTAAGAACAACGCCGCCCAAAGTGTTGGAGTGTGCAGATACACGGCCACGGTCAACCAATGGAACGATTGTGAAGCTGTCTTTTGTCAGCATGTCGTTCATTGCTTTGCCCAACTCACCACGTTTCTCAAGATCGCCTGTACGGGCCAACTCGTCGATCATAGCGTCGTATGCTGGATCACAGAAACGGTTGATGTTTTCACCCTGCCATTGGCTGGAAGGCTTAGGCTCACCACCACAGCGGTATGCTGCAAGGTAAGATTGTGGGTCTGTACCGTCAAACACGTTCGCATACATTTCTACGTCTGCGTAGAATTTTTGGAACGTATCAGGAGAACCTGGGTCACCACCGAAGAATACGGAACCGTCTAGGTTACGTAGTTCAGTTTCAACACCGATTTGGCTCCAGTAATCTTTGATCAAAGCTTGGAAATCCTGACGAACTGCGTTCGTGGATGTTTGATACAAGATTGACAAACGCACACCGTCTTTAGCGCGAACGCCGTCAGCGCCCATGGCCCAACCAGCTGCATCTAGCATGGCGTTTGCGCCATCGATGTCTTGGGTCAAGCAGCCAGTGTTGTCAGACGCGTACAAAGCAGGCGCTGGAACAAGGTTACATGTTGGACGACCTGCGTCGCCATAACCTACATCAACAAGCTCTTGGCGGTTGATTGCCATTGAGAGTGCTTCGCGAACTGCGATGTCTGACAAGAACGGGTGTGGTTCTGCAACTGTTGAACGTGTCTCTGCTGGAAGATCAGGAGACGGGTTCGTCAAGTTCATTTCCAAACGCTCAACAAGTGCGCCGAATGCGGAAACTGGAACACCTTTGCCGCCGCCGGCCATTTTTTGGATGACGTCTGGTGCCAATTGTAGGTTCCATGCGTAGTCAAATTCGCCAGTTTCCATAACTGCACGACCAGAGGCTTCGGCAGAACCGCCACCTTTGAATGTCAGTGACGCAAACGCAGGCTTGCCTGCTGTACGGTAGTTTTCGTTGGCAACCATTGAAATCACGTCATTCGGTTTGAAATCTGTGACAGCGAATGGGCCTGTACCGATTGGACCAAAGTTGGCTTCTGTACATTCCGGAGCGCGTGCGCCCAAGCAATCAGCAAACTGTGCAGCTTGGATGATTGGGGACTGGCCGCCAACAAACGGGCCGTATGGGTTTGGCTTTGCTTGATCGAACGTAACTTTTGTTGTCAAAGCATCGATTGCTTCCACGCTTGTTACGCCATCAAATTTAGCCAACTGCGCACAGCCGCCTTCAGGATCCATGCAATATTGTGCTGTGAACACAAGGTCAGCTGAGGTCACTGGTGAGCCGTCAGACCATAGAAGGCCTTCTTTTAGCTTCCAGGTGATGGATGTTAGGTCCTCGGACACGCCGCCGTTTGCAACAGTCGGAACTTCCTCTGTTAGGTAAGGAACAAGGTTGCCGTCTTGGTCGTGACGCGCCATCGGCTCGATCACAAGCGAAGAGGACTCAATGTCTTTGGTTCCGCCGGAAAGATATGGGTTCAAGATTGACGGAGCCTGCCAGTAGATGACTTTGACTTCGCCGTCGCGACCACGTTCACCTTCGTGACCGTCAGCCAGTGCAAAGGGTGCAAACGCCGTAGATGCGATGGCCCCAAGCAAAAGGGTTTTAAGTTTCATATTGTACTCCATGTTGGACACACATGTGTGTCGATTATTCCGCAGATCACCAACGTTGGGCCTGAGGTATTTGGGATGAATTGAAAGAAACAAAACGAAGTAAGCAGTCTAACTCAGCCAGAATGCAGAGTTTTTCGGCAGCCTTCGCTTGTCCCCAACAAGCCATTGAACGCTATCGAAACAGGTTCTGACAAAATTGCAAGCTTCGTTATCTAAGACGTAAGGGAAAATTAGTTCTAGCCTCGGTTTAATTTTGTGTCAGCGGTCTGCATCTATTTGACACCTGCTAAGCGTTACACGTAGCCTTTCAAGATGCTCGTCAATTCGGGCGCTCTGGGGGACGATATGCTAGATTACGAGAACACGTCGACAATTGGGACACCTATTGCTGAAATCCATGGTTTGCGGGTCGAATTCCAAACAAAAGACGGCCCAGTCGTTGGAGTTTCGGATGTTTCCTTTGATATCAATTCTGGCGAAACGGTCTGTGTTGTCGGCGAATCTGGTTCAGGTAAGTCGGTTTCTTCGCTGTCTTTGATGCGCTTGGTTGAGTTTGGTGGCGGTGAAATTACCGGCGGACGCCTATTATTTAATCGAAAAGACGAAGATCAAATTGATCTGGCTCAGACTGAACCGAATCTAATGCGTTCGATCCGTGGCAATGAGATTGGCATGATCTTTCAGGAGCCGATGACGGCACTGAACCCCGTTTTTACGGTTGAGCGTCAATTGACCGAAGGTTTGCGCCTGCACAAAGGTCTGTCCAAGATTGAGGCCTCTGAGAAAGCGCTGGAGCTGATGCGCGAAGTGCGTATTCCAGAACCAGAGCGTCGTTTGAAACAATATCCCCACGAGTTGTCAGGCGGTATGCGCCAACGTGTTGTGATCGCGATGGCGCTGGCCTGTGAGCCACGCCTGTTGATCGCAGATGAGCCAACAACGGCTTTGGATGTGACCATTCAGGCTGAAATTTTGGCCCTGATGGATCGTTTGAAGCGCGAAACCGGCACAGCCGTGATGTTCATCACCCATGATATGGCCGTGGTTGCCCAGATGGCCGACCGTGTTGTGGTCATGTTTCGCGGTGAAAAGGTGGAAGAGGGTACTGTCGAGGAAATATTTGAAAACCCGCAGCATCCTTATACCAAGGCCTTGTTGGCCGCTGTTCCCAAATTGGGCGAAATGACGGGCAAAGAATACCCAGAACCGATGGTTCTGATGGGCCGTGATCAGGGCGCGATTGAACCTATCAAAGGCAGTGATGAAGTCTTGCTAGAGGTTGAGAACCTCACCACTCGTTTTCCCGTCAAAGGCGGATTTTTCCGCCGCACTGTCGCCAATGTTCACGCGGTTGAGGACTTGTCGTTTACCATCAACAAGGGTCAGACCCTAAGTTTGGTTGGAGAATCTGGCTGTGGTAAATCCACCGCCGGTCGTTCGATCCTGCGCCTTGTTGATCCACAAACGGGTGCAGTGCGCCTTGGTGGCCAAGACATTATGGCACTAGATACCAATGGCTTGCGTAATGCGCGCCTTGATATGCAGATGATTTTCCAAGATCCCTTTGCATCGCTGAACCCGCAGATGCAGTTGTCGGATCAGGTCGCCGAACCCATGCATAACTTTGGCACGTTGAAGGGCAAAGCACTGCAAGACCGCGTTGAGATGCTGTTTGATCGTGTTGAGCTGCCGCGCAGTTTCATGCGCCGCTACCCGCATGAATTGTCAGGTGGCCAACGTCAGAGGGTCGCGATTGCGCGCGCTTTGGCATTGAACCCGAAACTTATCATTGCCGATGAAGCCGTGTCTGCGCTGGATGTGTCCGTGCAGGCCCAAGTGTTGAATCTGATGATGGAATTGCAGGCCGAACTGGACCTGTCGTTCTTGTTCATCTCACACGACATGGCCGTTGTTGAGCGCGTCAGCCACAATGTGGGTGTTATGTATTTGGGCCGTATTGTTGAAATGGGACCACGCTCTGCCGTATTTGAAAACCCGCAGCATCCATACACGCAAGCTTTGATGAAGGCGGTGCCTATCGCTGATCCGCGCAAACGTAAGGATGAGAAGGATTTAAACTTTAAACCCATCCCGTCACCCATCCACACAGCGACCTATGTGGCCGAACCATCGGTGTATCGCGAAGTTGGGCCGGGCCATAAGGTGTTGGTGACAGACAGTGGGTATTGAGCACGTTCCATGCCACTGACGCAAATCACACCCTTCGTGCCCTGTACGTCTTTGACAAAGCAAATTGACTTTTACCGCGATGTTCTGGGTTTCTCAGTTGGGGCAAGGTTGGACAACTACGCATACCTATCTCGTGACACTGTCTCAGTGCGCTTGGTGAAGGGAGACGCGGATGTCGATCTCACCCATCCTGAACGCCAAGTATCATTTTACATTGATGTCACTGACCTTGATAAGATGTACGAAACGATGCAGCCAGAATTGGCCAATCTACCCGATGGAAGAGTCAGAGCACCATTTGACCAAGCCTACGGCCACCGCGAATTTCATGTCGCGGATGAGGATTGTACTCTTATACTCTTCGGCGAAGCGATACATTAAACCGATGACTAAACTTAGCAGGAGTGCCGTATGGCCCAGCGTCTAACCCCGCTCGAATTGATGACCAAGTTGATCGCCTTTCCGACGGTCAGCCGTGACAGCAACCTGCCGTTGATCGAGTGGGTTGAGACCTATCTGACCTCGCATGGTATCACCTCGCATGTTTGGCCCGATCCTGATCAGCCCCACAAGGCGGCGTTGTTTGCCCATGTTGGCCCTGATGTGGAGGGCGCTGTTGTGCTGTCTGGGCACACCGATGTTGTGCCTGTTGACGGTCAACCGTGGGACACGGACCCGTGGGAAGTAGTTGAGAAAGACGGCAAGTACTATGGTCGTGGCACCTGTGACATGAAGGGCTTTGACGCATTGGCAATCTGGGCCTTGGTCGAGGCGCATTACGCTGATATTTCACGCCCCCTTCAGATCGCGCTTAGCTTTGACGAGGAAGTTGGCTGTACCGGTGCGCCGCCGATGATTGAGGCGATGCAAGGCGTGCTGCCCAAGGGCGATGTTGTCATTGTGGGCGAACCATCCATGATGAAAGCCGTGACCGGCCATAAGGGTGGCAACGCTTATATGACCCATATGATTGGGTTCGAGGTACATTCGTCGATCTATTACCAAGGGGTAAGCGCGATCCATGAAGCGGCGCGCCTGATCCAGTGGGCGAATGAACAGAACGAGGCCAATGCGGCCGCGACGCCTGCACCAATGGCTGCGATGTTCGATCCACCCTATACCACGTGGCACGTGGGCACGATTGAGGGTGGCACGGCCGATAACATCACGGCCAAGGATTGCCATTTTAATATGGGCTACCGCGCCGTGCCGGGGGATGATCCCGTTGCATTGGATGCAATGTATTTTGCCAAGGTGAACGAGGTGAAGGCCGCGATGCAGGTGATCCACCCTGAGGCGGATATTAAACTAACGCCTAAATTCGCGGTGCCGCCGTTGTTGCCCGAAACGGATGGGGCAGCTGAAACATTGGCCCGTGTTATCACGGGTGATAATGCCAGTCATGTTGTCAGTTATGGCACTGAGGCAGGACAGTTTCAGGCGGCGGGTTATTCCGCTGTTGTCTGTGGCCCCGGTGATATTGCACAGGCCCATCAGCCAAATGAGTTTATTGAGGTGGCCCAGTTTAACGCAGGCCATCAATTCATGCGCGATTTGCTTAAGAAATTGGCATAGCCGCAGTGCTTAGGGTTTTCTTATGACTCCGTTTCCGATCTCTTTGTCTACTCCAATCACATATGCAGGTCCGCCACCTAGCGCGGCGGATGTTGTGGTTATTGGTGGTGGCGTCATCGGTGTGTGCACCGCGCTGTTTCTGGCTGAGGCTGGTAAGCGCGTTGTCCTGCTGGAAAAGGGCCGTATCGCGGGCGAGCAATCCAGCCGCAACTGGGGCTGGATCCGCCAGCAGGGGCGTGATCCAGATGAAATTCCGATTATGGCTGAAGCGCAAAATATTTGGCGTGAACTGGCGGCCAAAACCAATGTTGATATTGGCCTGACCCAAGGTGGTGTGACCTATCTGGCCCATACTGAGGCGCAGATGCAGGGTTACCGCGAATGGTTGGAGCATGCCAAAGCGCATGACCTTGATAGCCGCATGTTGACGACGGCGGGTGTTTCAGAGCTGTTGCCAAATATCAGGGGCAATCATGTTGGGGGTATTCATACCCCCTGCGATATGCGGGCTGAACCATGGGTTGCTGTGCCTGCGTTGGCGGGCATCGCTGCACGTGCAGGCGCCACAATTGTTGAAAACTGTGCGGTGCGTGCGCTGGATATGACGGCGGGACGTGTGACTGGCGTTGTAACCGAAGCGGGCCTGATCAATGCGCCAGAGGTTGTTTTGGCTGGGGGCGCGTGGTCTTCATTGTTTTTGCGCAATATGGGGGTTTCCATCCCCCAACTGAGCGTGCGTGCCACGGTGGCGGCAACTGACCCGTTGCCTGTTGTGCAAATGGGTGGCGTTGCCGATCGTGATCTGGCGTGGCGGCCCCGTGTGGATGGCGGGTATTCCCTTGCCTCTGGCGGGTTCATTGAGTTGTTTGTTGGTCCTGACGCTTTTCGTTCATTGCCTAAATACCTTGCGCAATTGCGCCATGATCCTTTTGGTGTGCGCCTTAGCCCTGCAGCGCCAAAGGGGTTTCCTGATGCATGGAGCACACCGCGCAAATGGGCCCCTGATGCGGTTAGCCCGTTTGAGGCGATGCGTGTGTTGAACCCTGATCCGAACCCGAAAAAGATCCACGACCTATGTGCGCGGTTTGAGGCAATGTTTCCCCATATTGGGACTGTGCGCCTTAAATCAGCATGGGCAGGGATGATTGATACCATGCCTGACATCATTCCCGTGATGGACCGCGTTGCAGCCTTGCCAGGTTTGACACTGGGCACGGGGTTCAGTGGCCATGGTTTTGGCATTGGGCCGGGGGCAGGGCGCATACTTGCCGCACTGGCAACTGGCGAAGATGTGGGTCATGATCTAACGAGATTCCGCTTAAGCCGCTTTAGCGATGGCAGCAAAATGCGGTTAGGCCCTGCCATATAGTTAAAAGGTGACCACATGCCGATTAAAAACAGATTTGCCGAAACCCACGCTGAAATCACAGGATGGCGCCGTCATTTGCACATGCACCCTGAATTGGGCTTTGATGTGCATAATACTGCTAAATTCGTCGAAGAACGCCTGCGTGAATTCGGCATAACCGACATCACTACCGGAATCGGTCAGACGGGTGTTGTGGCTGTTATCAAGGGTCGCACCGATACTTCAGGTCGGGTGATTGGCCTGCGCGCTGACATGGATGCGCTGCCGATCCATGAACAAACGGGGCTGGAATACGCCAGCACGATCCCCGGCAAGATGCATGCCTGTGGCCATGACGGTCATACGGCGATGTTGCTGGGCGCTGCGCAGTATTTGGCAGAGACCCGCAATTTTGACGGAACAGCGGTGATGATCTTCCAACCTGCGGAAGAGGGCGGCGGCGGTGGCCTTGAGATGTGCAAGGACGGCCTGATGGAGCGTTGGGGCATTGATGAGGTCTATGGCATGCACAATATGCCGTTCTTTCCTGTGGGTGAATTTGCGATCCGCTCTGGCCCATTGTTGGCGGCTGCGGATGAGTTTTACCTGACAATCACAGGACGTGGTGGCCATGCTGCGGCCCCACATGAGGCGGTTGATCCAAACGTGGCTTCGGCCCATGTCATCCTAGCGTTGCAATCCGTGGCATCGCGCGTGATTGATCCGCTTGAGAACGTGGTAGTGTCCGTCTGTTCCCTGCATTCTGACACAGAGGCGCATAACATCATCCCGCAAGTGGTGAAAATGAACGGCACCGTGCGTACCCTTGATCCAAAGGTACGCGACATCGTTGAGGAAAAGATCACCCAGATTGTGAACCTCACGGCGCAGGCCCATGATTGCGTGGCCGAATTGGAGTACAAACGCGGCTACCCTGTGACCGTGAACACAGACGCCAACACAGATTATGCCAGCGATGCGGCCCTCGCGGTTGCAGGATCGGTGGACAGCAACACACCGCCAATTATGGCCGCCGAAGACTTTGCCTATATGTTGGAAGAGCGCCCAGGTGCATATATCATGGTAGGCAACGGGGACGGGGCAACCGTCCATCACCCAGAATATAACTTTAACGACGACGCGATCCCTGCAGGATGCAGTTGGTACGCTGAGATGGTTGAACGTCGCATGCCCTTGACCACTTAACGCCTTTCGCGGACGCCCTATCAGACTTCATAAGGAAGACCCACATGCCCGTAAAAAACAGATTTGCCGAATTGCACGACGACATCACTGCATGGCGTCGCGATATCCATCAAAACCCTGAAATCTTGTTTGAAACACACCGCACCAGCGCCTTGGTCGCTGAGAAATTGCGTGCCTTTGGATGTGACGAAGTGGTTGAAGGTATCGGGCGCACGGGTGTTGTGGGTGTGATCAAGGGCAACTCAACCGCCTCTGGCAAAGTGATTGGCCTGCGCGCAGATATGGATGCACTGCCAATCCATGAACAAACAGGGCTTGAGTACGCATCAAAGACCGACAACGCGATGCATGCTTGTGGCCATGACGGTCACACCGCCATGTTGTTGGGCGCTGCGCAATATCTTTGCGAGACCCGCAATTTTGACGGCACCACAGTGGTCATTTTCCAACCCGCAGAAGAAGGCGGCGGTGGCGGCAAAGAGATGTGTGATGATGGCATGATGGACCGTTGGAACATCCAAGAGGTCTATGGCATGCACAACTGGCCGGGGATGCCTGTGGGGGATTTTGCCATCCGATCCGGCCCGTTTTTCGCAGCGACCGATCAGTTTGAGATCATCGTAGAGGGCAAAGGCGGCCACGCGGCCAAGCCCCATGAAACCGTGGACAGCATCGTCGTTGCGGCACACACGGTGAGTGCGCTGCAATCAATTTCTAGCCGCAATGCCGATCCTGTGGATCAATTGGTGGTTTCTGTCACTTCGATCGAAAGCTCATCCAAGGCGTTTAACGTGATCGCGCAGCGCACGCACATGAAAGGGACCGTACGCACCATGTCCAAGGACATGCGTGCCTTGGCCGAACAACGCCTGACCGCCATCGCCAAATCCGTGTCCGAAACATTCGGGGCAAAGGCAGAAGTGAAATATTACCTTGGCTATCCCTGCATGGTGAACCACCCAGAACAAACCGAATTTGCAGCCTCCGTGGCCACGAAGATTTCAGGATCATGTGCAGATGCGCCATTGGTGATGGGCGGCGAAGACTTTGCCTATCTGCTTGAGGAACGCCCAGGGGCCTACATCTTGGTTGGAAATGGCGACACCGCATCGGTGCACCACCCAGAATACAACTTTGATGACGCTGCTATTCCGGCTGGATGCAGCTGGTGGTCAGGCATTGTTGAAGAACGGATGCCTGCGGGGTGATGGGGATTAAAAGTTGGAGTGGATATGTCTTAGGCATGTTCACTTAAATGCCCAAAACAACAAATGAAATTCAAACCCTATTAGAGCTGGGTCGATGGGATGATCTTGAAACAGATATCTCGGGTTGGAGAGCCATTCGGCGTGTTGATATTGCTCCTATGGCGTATGAAATAAAGATAAACGCTCCTTTAGAAGGAAGAAGATTACAGCTGGTTGTCGATTTCGCAAAACCTGTAAAATCTGAGTACATTAGTAGACTATATAGCTTGTGTAACGGTTTGAGAATTGGATCTTTAAAATTCGCAATTTATGGGTTGTTAAATACCTATGAAGATCCAGAAGAAATTCCACTTGGTTGTTCTACTTTTGATATCAGCGACGCTAATACCTATGAGTTTCCGGAGGGCATCGACAATGACGTATTTATTATTGGCGTTGGTACCGAAGGGGGAAAAGGTACAGATGAACTAAACTCAATCCATTATATGGAAATAGACGGTAAGGTGCGAGTGGTTGATAAGTTAAATGTAAAGCAAGTGCTGCGATCGTATGAGGATGTTGAGGTTTGGCTGAAAAACGAATTCGAACGTGCTCTTGCTGATCAAACTCGTTTTTAATTAATTTCCGACATAACCCAGCCCTCAATTCACCCGCCAGTATGGCTCATGTGTCGTGGCATTTGACCGTCTAGTTGTTGGCGTGAGTAATCGAAATCATGCCCTTTTGGCTTCATCGCGATTGAGGCGCGGATGGCGTCCTCTAGTGGCCCATTGTCATCTGGATGGGCGCGCAAGGGGGCGCGCAGGTCTGCCATGTCTTCTTGGCCCAAGCACAGATAGATTTCGCCGGTACAGGTCAGGCGCACGCGGTTGCAGCTTTCGCAGAAATTGTGGCTGAGTGGGGTGATGAACCCGATCTTTTGCCCTGTTTCCTCAAGGCGTACGTAACGAGCAGGGCCGCCTGTGCGTTCGGCCAGTTCTGTCACGGTGTAATGTTCGCTGTATTTTGCCTGAACATCCTTGAGGGACCAATATTGGCTTAGGCGATCCTCGTTCCCGATGTCACCCATTGGCATAACTTCGATCCACGTCAGGTCCATGCCCAGTTCTGCACACCACTCAGTGATTTGCGGCAGTTCGGGTTCGTTAAAGCCTTTTAGGGCCACCGCGTTGATCTTGACCTTTAGCCCAGCCTTGAGGGCGGCATCGACGCCGCGCAGCACTTGGGGCAGGCGGCCCCAGCGGGTGATGTCTGCGAATTTCTTCTCGTCCAATGTATCGAGGGAGATGTTCACGCGGCGCACACCTGCGGCAAACAGATCATCGGCGTATTTTTCAAGTTGGCTGCCATTGGTGGTCAGCGTCAATTCCTTGAGCGTTCCAGCTTCTAGGTGGCGGGTCATACCATCAAAGAAGGTCATGATCCCTTTGCGCACCAAAGGTTCACCGCCCGTAATGCGCAGTTTCTCAACACCCAAACCGATAAAGGTGGAACACATACGGTCCAATTCTTCTAACGTCAGCAGTTCCTTTTTGGGCAGGAAAGTCATGTTTTCTGACATGCAGTAGACGCAGCGAAAGTCGCAGCGATCCGTCACGGAAACGCGCAGGTAATTGATGGCGCGTGCGAAGGGGTCAATAAGAGATGCATTCATACGTATATAGGTAGGGATGCGCCTATGGCAGGGCAAGAGGGAAAGGGTGATTGAAGCCGATGCGCACGCAAGCTACTGTATGATTATGAAACATATTATCGTGATGACCGCTGTCGGGGCCAGTTTGGCCGGATGTGCAAACCTTAACCTTGGTGGAACTGGTGCAGGAAATGCCATACCGGACGCTGTGATTGACGGTCCGTTAGGCGTTGCAACCAGTGAGCTGCGCCCAATTGCGCGTCCAGAGGGTACACCGATGGTCGCGCAACCTGTTGCTGTGCAAACCGGGGCGCTTGGGGTCACCGTTGCGTCCCTTGGAACTCCTGCTGAAACGGGTCTGTGGTTAAAGACCCCTTTGGTTAAAGCGCAGCAAACTGGCAGCGTGGCCTATAATGGCAAAACAGTAAGAGTATTGTTGGTCCCGATTGTGGGCGAAGCAACGGCCGGTAGCCGCATGTCTTTGCAAGCATTTCAGGCGTTGGGTGCACCGCTGACTGATCTGGTGTCAGTCGAGGTGACGGGGTAAACCAGCCGCCGCGCATGGGGCGACTGGTTTGATTTGTTACTTAAGCAGCTTTGCAGCTTCTTTGGCGGCGAATGGTTTCATCGCAGCGCCATGTTCCTCTAGGAACGCAGCAACGGTTTCTGGATCGTGTTTGGACAGCTCTAGCAACCAGCCTGCGATTGCCTTTTGAACAAACCATGCACGATCTGGAACAAGCGTTGCAGCCCAACCCAAGACGCGTTGGCGGATTGCCATGTCCTGTTCTTTTGGGTGGTTTTGTTTGGTCCAAGGCAAGGTGATCATCAGGGCCGCACGGCGCGTCCACATATGTTCCGACGTGACCCATGCCTCAACATGATCGATACGGGATGGGTCGGCAACAACGCGCTTTTGACCCGCCATACAGGCGTAATCGGCAATCGCAAGGCTATCAAACTCATCCACCCATGATGCGATCAGGCCCCAGACGTCATCATCTTCTTTGATGCGCGCTTGGGTCAGCAACTTGGCTGCAGCGATGCGTGCCTCAAAGATATCGGTTTCCCATAGGGCGTCAGCCAGATCGACGCGCTGTTCCACGTCCATCTGTGTGCGCCACTCTTTGGTCAGATCATTGATGATCGGATTGGCAACACCAAGATAGGGGCGGGGTGCCTTATGGTAGGCCGCAGAGCTTTCAGCTTTTGCGGGGTCTTGGTGTTCGTTGAGTTGCGCAAGTGCGTCCTCGAGGTTCATGTCGGATGTATCCAGTATATGCGTTGGTAAGCCATCCAACGTGATGTATGTGGCCCGCCAATTTCATGGCAGGCCGAGTGAGCTAAACGCCCTTTACTCTACCGTAACGGATTTGGCCAGATTACGTGGTTGATCCACGTCTGTGCCTTTGGCAAGGGCGGTGTGGTAGGCCAACAATTGTGCAGGAACCGCGTAAACGATTGGGGCGACAACGTCTGGCACCGTTGGCATCTCAACGGTTGCCCATGTGCCTTCGCCCGCTTCCTTGAGCCCTTGGGCATCAGAGATCAAAACGACCTTACCTTTGCGGGCCATAACCTCTTGCATGTTCGAGACACTCTTATCAAACAAAGGATCGCGCGGTGCCATCACAACGACTGGAACATGCTTGTCTACCAGTGCAATTGGTCCGTGTTTTAGTTCGCCAGACGCATAAGCTTCGGCGTGTATGTAGCTGATTTCTTTTAGTTTTAACGCACCTTCGTGGGCTAGTGGATACATAACGCCACGACCCAAGAATAGAACATCGCGTGCCTCAGAAATCTTGCGTGCAGCACTTTGCATTTGTGCGTCTTGATCGATAGCTGCGTTGATCAATGCCGGTACATTGCGCATTGAAGCGACGTGATCTGCGAGCTGTTCTGGCGTGATTTCACCGCGATCAGATGCCGCCTTTAGGGCCAGAGAAAGCAGCACCGTCAATTGACATGTGAAGGCTTTGGTCGATGCAACGCCAACTTCAACACCCGCAAAAATAGGCAGGGCCAGATCGCTCTCACGGGCGATTGAACTTTCGGGAACGTTAACGACCGACAATATCTTGTCTGCTTTGCCTTCGCAGTAGCGCAGGGCGGCAAGCGTATCTGCTGTCTCGCCAGACTGGCTGACGAATAGGGCAACTGTGCCTTTGGTGATTGGAGGCTCGCGGTAGCGGAATTCTGATGCCACATCGATTTCAACAGGGATGCGTGCGATCTGTTCGAACCAGTATTTGGCAGTCATACAGGCGTAGTAGGCGGTGCCACAGGCAACCATTGTCAGACGTTCGATTTTTGTAAAGTCGATACCCGGCTCTGGCAGGTTAATTTCGCCTTCTGAGCTTACGTAATGTGACAGCGTATTGCCAAGAACAGTTGGCTGTTCGGCAATTTCCTTGGCCATAAAGTGCTTATAACCCGCCTTATCGACGCGTGAGCTATCAATTTCGATGGTTTTGACTGCGCGATTTTTCAACTCGCCATTTTGGTCACGAATTTCTAGGCTGGTGCGTGTTAGGACAGCGCAATCACCTTCTTCAAGGTAGGTGACGCGGTTGGTCATTGGCGCAAGTGCGATGGCGTCTGATCCAATGTACATTTCGCCGTCACCGTGACCGATTGCGAGAGGAGAACCCTTGCGCGCTGCGATCATAAGGTCCTGTTCGCCGTCAAATAAGAAGGCAAGGGCGAATGCGCCGTCAAGTTTTGCGAGTGTTTTGTTGACTGCTTCGATTGGTGTAGCACCTTGAGAAACAAAGTAATCCGTCAACATGGCGACGGTTTCAGTATCCGTATCAGTTGTGAACTCAAGGCCGTGTGTTGCGAGTTCTTCGCGCAATTCACGGAAGTTTTCGATGATACCATTGTGCACAACGGCAACCTTGCCAGACTTGTGCGGGTGCGCGTTGTTCTCGTTCGGTGCGCCGTGTGTCGCCCAGCGGGTGTGGCCAATGCCAGACTTACCTGCGAGTGGTGCATGGACCAAACGGTCCCCAAGGTTCACCAGTTTGCCGATAGCGCGGCGGCGGTCCAAGGTGCCATCGTTTATCGTCGCGATACCTGCGCTGTCATAGCCGCGATATTCCAAGCGTTTGAGCGCTTCAACGAGGATTGGTGCAACTTCATTGGTCCCAAGGACCCCTACAATACCACACATTTTAGTTGCTCCCTTTAAGTTTGGCCTTCTTGGCCTGTAACATATCGAACAATTTTTGTGCCATGCCCGGTTTCGACACTTGGCGTGCGCGACCGATGGCCAAGGCCTCGGAATCGACGTCTGAGGTAATCACTGACCCGCTGCCTGTCATCGCGCGATTGCCAACGGTGACGGGTGCAACCAGCATTGTGTTGGACCCGATAAACACATCGGCCCCAATTTCGGTGCGGTGCTTTAGGACGCCATCATAGTTGCAGGTGATTGTGCCTGCGCCGATATTGCTGCGCTCACCGATTGAGGCATCGCCGATGTAGGACAGGTGGTTCACCTTGGCCCCTTCAGCGATGGTTGCGTTTTTAACTTCGACAAAGTTGCCGATGCGCACGTTTTCGGACAATTCAGCACCCGGACGCAGGCGGGCATATGGCCCCACAACACTGCCGCGTGAGACATGGCAGCCCTCAAGGTGTGAAAATGCGCGGATGGTTGTGCCGGACTCGACTGTCACGTCAGGACCAAAGACCACATTGGGTTCGATGATTGTGTCCCGTCCGATGATGGTGTCCAACGAAAGGTACACGGTGTCTGGTGCAACGAGCGTTACACCATCCTCCATCAATTTGAGGCGGGCAGCGGCCTGATACATTGCATCAGCGGATGCAAGTTCTGCGCGTGAGTTAACGCCGAGGGTTTCGCCCTCTGAGCAGGTAACAACGGTTGCTGAATGGCCTGCATTGCGGGCAAGACCAATCACGTCTGTAAGGTAGTATTCACCAGATGCGTTGTCGTTTGTTACTTGGCTTAGTAAGTCAAATAAAATCGGACCATTGCAGCAAATAACGCCGCTATTACATAGATTTATTTCACGTTCTTCAGGTGATGCATCTTTAAATTCAACTATGCGTTCTAGGGATGAGCCGTCGGTCACAAGGCGGCCATATCGGCCAGCGTCTTGTGGTTCAAAGCCAAGGACAACAACATCCGCTTTGGCATCTAACATAGCCTGCAAGGTTTCGGGCTTCACGAACGGCGTGTCGCCATACAGCACGATCACCTTGCCCTCAAAACCTGCCAACGCATCAGCGGCTTGGGACACGGCGTGGCCGGTGCCAAGCTGTTCGGTTTGCAAAACGACCTTGGCTTCTGGGTCATAGGCTTGGGCCGCTTTGGTCACGACTTCTGCGCCGTGGCCCGCAATAATAACGGTGTGGGTCGGATCAAGTGTTGCGCCTGCGCGCATCGCGTGGACCAACATCGGTGCACCTGCGATGGGGTGAAGTACTTTTGGTAAATCAGAATTCATCCGTGTGCCCTTGCCGGCACCCAGAATAATTAAAGCAACACTCATGCGAAATCTCTTTTGTTCTATTCGTGCCCGTTTTATCCATTTGTACCAAAGGCACAAGGTATTTGGGCATCAATTGAAATTGCGGGTTGCAACACTCGCAAGCGGTTGACCGCCGAAACCATCAAAGGGGCGCAGGCTATGAAGACAGTAATTTTTGATTTGGACGGCACATTGGCCGACACCAGCGGTGATTTGATTGAGGCCGCCAATGTTTGTTTTCGTGACATGGGCGTTGGCGATATGTTGGACCCTTTATCAGATGCAGGCACGGCGCTGCGCGGGGGGCGGGCGATGTTGTCGCTGGGGCTGCAGCGTTTGGAACGTGCCAATGACGCGGATGTTTTGGATCACTATTATCCCGTGCTGTTGGAAGCTTATGCCAAAGACATCGACAGCCGCACTGTTATGTATGACGGCGCGATGGATGCTGTTGAGGCCCTGAAAACGCTGGGCTATGGCGTTGGTATTGCCACGAACAAGCCCGAAGGGTTGGCAGAGGAGTTGTTACGCCGCCTTGGTGTGCGCGATGCGTTTGCTTCGATGGTGGGCGCGGATACGCTGCCTATGCGTAAACCTAACCCTGAACATTTGTTTGAGGCGGCGCGCCGTGCGGGGGGGGATCCTGCGATGACCTGTCTGATTGGGGATACGGATACGGACCGCAAAACTGCGCGCAACGCTGGTGTACCGTGTGTCTTGGTCACTTTTGGCCCTGCGGGTGGCGATATGGCAGCATTGGAGCCCGAGGCATTGTTGGACCATTATAAAGACCTGCCAGACATTGTGACCAATTTGTTGGGGTGAAGGAGTTGTTTTGGGGTTTGTAAATCTGTGTTGTGCGTCTTGACGCGCAGCACTCGTGTCAGCACAACACCCCTATGACAGAGAATTTCACTGGTAGTTTTACCCAACAAGAATCCATCCCCGAAGCTGGTATCGAGGCGGCATTGGCGGTTATGCGTCATGGCCGTTTGCACCGTTACAATACAGCAGCCGGCGAATTGTCCGAAACGGCGCTGCTGGAGCAGGAGTATGCGCAATACGTGGGGGCAAAATATTGCCTTGCTGTTGCGTCTGGTGGTTATGCGATGGCGACCGCTTTGCGCGCTTTGGGCGTGGGGCACGGCGATAAGGTATTGTCGAACGCCTTTACCTTGGCTCCTGTTCCGGGTGCGATTGCAGCAGTTGGTGCGCAGCCTGTTTTTGTAGGCGTGACTGAGGGACTGACAATTGATCTGGATGATCTTGAGGCCAAGCTGGATCAAGCCAATGTTCTGCTTTTAAGCCACATGCGTGGGCATATCTGTGACATGGATCGTTTGATGGCGATGTGTGATGCGGCGGGCGTGAAGGTTGTTGAGGACTGCGCGCATACAATGGGGGCGTCGTGGAACGGGGTGCCCTCTGGGCGTGCTGGCGCCATTGGCTGTTATTCTTGTCAGACCTATAAACATGTAAATTCAGGTGAGGGCGGCTTTTTGGTCACCGATGATCCTGAATTGGCGGCGAAATCGATTATGATGTCGGGGTCTTATATGCTGTTTGAACGGCATCTGGCTGCCCCTGATGTCGAGGTTTTTGCGGATATCAAATACGAAACGCCCAACATCTCGGGGCGGATGGACAACTTGCGGGCTGCAATTTTACGCCCACAGATTGCGGATTTGGCAACGCAGTGCCAGCGTTGGAACGATCGTTACTATGCGCTTGAGGCTGGGTTTCGTGACATTCCGGGGCTGAGTGTTGTTGAACGTGCGCCCCAAGAAGTCATTGTTGGTTCCTCAATTCAGTTCCTGTTGCTGGATTGGTCTGAGGATGCAGTGGTTGAGGTTGTAGCCCGTTGTTTGAAACGCGGTGTAGAATTGAAATGGTTTGGCGCGGCGGAACCTGTGGCGTTCACCAGCCGTTATGACAGCTGGAAATATGCAAACCCTGTGCAAATGCCAGCTTCTGACCGTATTTTGCGCGGTGTGGTGGATATGCGCGTGCCGCTGACCTTTTCCATTGAGGACTGTGAACTGATCGCGCGGATTATTCGGGCCGAGGTGTCGGCGGTGTATCAAGCACAAAGCTGATCCAAAGGAGCGCCTTACGGCGCATTCCATACATTATTGTGCGCATGGGGCATCTGTTCCGGCAGGTGCCCTGATGTTGTGTGCTATTGACCGCTCTCTTTGATTGCGCTTAAGTAATGAACAAGTGTTCAATAAACTTTGCTGCTGCAATTTGAGGGGATGTTTCCATGTTCAATGCCACGATGAAATTTGATTTGGGTGAGGATGTGAATGCGCTGCGCGAAATGGTCCACCGGTGGGCGCAAGAGCGGGTAAAGCCGATGGCGGCGGAAATTGACCGCTCTAACGCGTTTCCTCCTGAGTTATGGACTGAAATGGGCGAATTGGGCCTGTTGGGTATTACTGTAGGCGAGGAATTTGGCGGTTCTGGCATGTCTTACCTGGCGCATACTGTAGCGGTTGAGGAAATTGCGCGTGCCTCCGCCTCTGTTTCTTTGTCTTACGGGGCGCATTCGAACCTGTGTGTGAACCAGATCAAGCTGAATGGCACGCCTGAGCAGAAGGCAAAGTATCTGCCCGGTCTAATTTCTGGTGAACATGTGGGTGCCTTGGCCATGTCAGAAGCGGGTGCAGGTTCTGACGTGGTTTCGATGACATTGCGCGCTGAAAAGCGCAATGATCATTACCGCTTGAGTGGCAACAAATATTGGATCACCAACGGCCCTGATGCTGATACATTGGTGGTATATGCCAAAACCGATCCGGATGCTGGATCAAAAGGCATGACAGCATTCATCATTGAAAAGTCGATGGTTGGTTTCAGCACATCCCCACATTTCGATAAACTGGGCATGCGCGGATCGAACACGGCCGAACTTATCTTTGACGAAGTTCAGGTGCCGTTTGAGAACGTCCTTGGCGAAGAGGGGCGCGGCGTTGCGGTCCTTATGTCTGGTTTGGATTATGAACGCGTTGTTTTGGCGGGTATTGGCACCGGCATCATGGCCGCCTGTTTGGACGAAATCATGCCTTATATGGCAGAGCGTAAGCAGTTTGGTCAGCCGATTGGTTCCTTTCAACTGATGCAGGGCAAGATGGCGGATATGTACACGGCGATGAATTCTGCCCGTGCCTATGTGTATGAGGTCGCTAAGGCCTGTGATCGTGGTGACGTGACCCGTCAGGATGCTGCGGCATGTTGTTTGTATGCGTCAGAGCAGGCGATGGTGCAGGCGCATCAGGCGGTGCAGGCGATGGGTGGTGCAGGCTATCTATCCGACAATCCGGTTGGCCGTATCTTCCGCGATGCTAAGTTGATGGAAATTGGAGCAGGCACCTCAGAAATCCGCCGTATGTTGATCGGTCGCGAGATGATGGGAGCGATGGCGTAACCCATGCCCAGCTCAGATCAGAATATGGCGGCGCAGTGTTTGACCCATCCGGCCGGGCAATTGGCGATTGTTGATCTGACTGGGCAAACTAGGCGTGACATTACCTATGGCGCATTGACTGAAATGGCCGATGGTTTGGCACGAGCCTTGATGGCGCGTGTGCAGGTAGGTGACCGTGTTGGTGTGTTGCTTAGCCAAAGCCCATGGTGTGCTGCCGCCCATATCGCGATCTGGAAAATTGGTGCAATATCAGTGCCTTTGTTTAAATTGTTCAAGTATGATGCCTTGCAATCGCGTGTTGGAGATGCGGGTATTGAGATCGTTCTGACGGATGATGAAGGCGCTGGATTGCTGGGCGATCTGGCCGAACCTTGGAGGGCAGATACCGCTGGGATCACGGGTGGTGTGGTTGAAATGACGGCGGTTGAAACGGATACCGCTGGCGTTCTGATCTACACCAGTGGCACCACGGGCAGCCCTAAGGGGGCGTTGCATGGGCATGGTGTCTTGGGCGGTCATTTGGCGGGTGTTTCCCTTAGCCATGACCATTTAGGCCAGCCAGGCGATTGTCTGTGGACCCCTGCAGATTGGGCGTGGATTGGCGGGTTGTTTGACGTTTTGATGCCGGGCTTGGCCTTGGGCGTTCCTGTGGTTGCGGCGCGGATGGAGAAGTTTGACGCCAAGGGTTGCGCTGCGATCATGTCTGCGGGTGCTGTGCGCAACGTGTTTTTTCCACCAACGGCGCTGCGCATGTTGCGCGCGTCTGATGCTGCGATTGCTGGATTACGTTCTGTCGCCTCAGGTGGGGAGCCTTTGGGCGCTGAGATGTTGGCATGGGGGCGTGAGGCCCTCGGCGTTCAGATCAACGAATTTTACGGACAGACCGAATGTAATATGACGGTGTCCTCTTGCGGCGCTGATTTCCCTGTGAGGGCGGGCTGTATTGGTAAGCCGGTTGCGGGGCATGATGTGCAGGTTGTGGATGCACAGGGGCAGGTGACGTCTGAGGAAGGCGATATCGCAGTGCGCCGTGGATCGCCGTCGATGATGTTAGAATACTGGAACCGACCTGAAGCGACGGCAGAGAAGTACAATGGTGATTGGATGCTGACGGGGGATCGCGGTATTTGGGAGGGCGACTATCTGCGTTTTGTGGGCCGTGAGGATGATGTAATCACCTCTGCCGGATATCGCATTGGGCCTGCCGAGATTGAGGACTGTTTGTTGACCCATCCCGATGTGGTGACGGTTGGGGTTGTGGGCAAGCCGGATGCGCTGCGCACTGAGATTGTGAAAGCTTATGTTGTGTTGCGGGATGGGGCGGATGAGGATGCGGGTAGGTTGCAGCTTTGGGTTAAGGATCGGTTGGCAAGTTATTCGTATCCAAGGGAAATTGGTTTTCTGGAGGCTTTGCCGATGACAGTAACGGGTAAGGTTATTCGTAAGGAATTGAAGGCGATGGCGATGAGGGAAGATAATGTTTGAGGTGAAGAAATGAAATTGAAGTCTAGTATTCTACCTTCTTCAGAGGCGTTCAAATCTAACCTCGCAGCGCATGAAACGGCTTTGTACCAAATCACCGAAGCCGCGCAAGCCGCTGCACTTGGTGGTGGTGAACGCTCTAGGGAGCGCCACCTTTCACGCGGTAAGATGCTCCCTCGGGAACGGGTGGCGAATTTGTTGGATGCGGGGTCTGCGTTTCTAGAGGTAGGCGCGACGGCGGCGCATGGTTTGTATGACGGTGCTGCTCCTTGTGCCGGTGTGATTGCAGGCATTGGGCAAGTTCAGGGCCATGAGGTCATGGTGATTTGCAATGATGCGACTGTGAAGGGTGGCACGTATTACCCGATGACGGTGAAAAAGCATCTGCGCGCGCAGGAGATTGCAGAGCAGAACCGCCTCCCTTGTATCTATCTTGTCGACAGTGGGGGCGCGAACCTACCCAATCAGGACGAGGTGTTTCCCGATCGTGACCACTTTGGCCGGATTTTCTATAACCAAGCACAGATGAGCGCCAAGGGCATTCCGCAGATCGCGGTTGTGATGGGATCATGCACGGCTGGGGGCGCTTATGTGCCTGCGATGTCTGATGTGACGATCATTGTGAAAGAGCAGGGCACGATTTTCTTGGCCGGTCCGCCGCTTGTGAAGGCTGCGACGGGCGAGATTGTGTCTGCTGAGGATTTGGGCGGCGGTGAAGTGCATACGCGCCTTTCTGGTGTTGCTGATTATTTGGCAGAGGATGACACGCATGCGCTGGCTTTGGCGCGCCGTGCGGTTAGGTCGCTGAACTGGGATGGCAGCGGGGTGAACCACGCCGTACGTGCATCAATGGCGGCGTCTTATGATGAACCGATTTATAATCCTGCTGAGCTGCTGGGCATTGTGCCAGCCGATACGCGCCAGCCTTATGACATTCGTGAAGTGATCATGCGTGTGGTGGATGGTTCGCGCTTTGATGAATTCAAGCCGCGCTTTGGCGAGACTTTGGTAACGGGTTTTGCCCACCTCAAGGGATGCCCCATCGGGATTATCGCCAACAATGGTGTGTTGTTTTCGGAAGCGGCGCAAAAAGGTGCGCATTTTGTTGAGCTGTGTTCGCAGCGTAAAATCCCGCTGGTGTTCTTGCAAAACATCACGGGCTTTATGGTGGGGCGTAAGTACGAGAACGAGGGCATTGCACGCCACGGTGCCAAGATGGTGACGGCTGTCGCGACGACCTCTGTTCCAAAGATTACGATGGTTGTCGGCGGTTCGTTTGGCGCTGGGAACTACGGCATGTCCGGACGGGCCTATTCGCCGCGTTTTATGTGGAGTTGGCCGAATTCACGTATTGGCGTGATGGGCGGTGCCCAAGCGGCCGGCGTTTTGGCGACGGTGAAGCGTGACGGGATTGAGCGAAAGGGTGGTGAATGGTCCGCTGAGGATGAGGCTGCGTTCAAACAACCCACGATTGATATGTTCGAGGAACAGTCACATCCTTTGTATGCTTCGGCGCGTTTGTGGGATGACGGGGTGATTGATCCGCGCAAAACCCGCGATGTATTGGCGCTAAGCCTGTCGGCGTCGTTGAATGCTGAGATAGAGGAGACACGGTTTGGCGTGTTCCGGATGTGATTGTATGTTTGAGGGCTCTGCCCTCGGCGCTGCGCGCCTCACCCGGAGTTTGTTTTGTAAGATGAACGGGTGCTGGGCATGGTGACTCTGGCTGCTGCGCGGGCAAAATATGAAGAGGCGTTTGCCTATCCTGTTGGTGACAGTGCGGCCTTGAATGCTGAGATATTGGCCTTGATGCGGTCTGGTGTGAAGACGGGCACTTGTGATGCTTGGGCTATCTATGTGGATGGAACAGAGGAATTGCCAGTTGTGGGTCGTGTGGACATTGCGCTGGATTGGGAAGGGCGGCCAGCCCTGGCAACGCGTACACTGGCTGTTGAGCGGATCGCTTTTGATAAGATGGATGAGGTGCGTGTTGCACAGCAAGGCGAGTTTCGTGATTTGGCCCATTGGCGTTTGGGCTATGAAGCGTATTTGACCCGAGCGGGTCGTTTTGCGCCAGATGTCGATATGATGTTTGAGCGCTTTGAAATTGTAGAGGACTTTGGACAATGACAGATTTTCAAATGGGGCCTTTGACCCTGAGTGTGAAAAGCTATGCTGACGATGTGTCAGAGGACTTTTACGAGGCCAACTGGTTGGTTTTGGATGTGAAGTGTCCCACGGATGACGGGGATGTCGCGTTTCAATCGCCGTGCCTTATGACCACGGACATTTTTGATTTCATGGACGAGATCAATGATCTGCTCGCGGGGCAGGGTCGTCAGGCCTATTTGGTGAGCCTTGAGCCGCAGGTGGATGTGCGCATTGCACGTGGGGATGGACCGGATGTGTTTACATTGGATGTGGAATTGACCCCCAACGCGGATGATGACGAGGACATTTATGATGTCGCGGCCATTGTTTCGCGTGCCGAAGTTGAGGAAATGGCAAAACAAGCGGCTGCTTTGGTCGAGGCCTTTCCCGTGCGCGGGATCGAGGGTAGCTGATGTTTGACAAAATCCTGATATCCAACCGCGGCGAGATTGCCTGTCGCGTCATCGAGACGGCCCAATCTATGGGAGTGACGTGTGTTGCTGTGCATTCGGATGTGGATGCAGGTTCCAAGCACGTTCAGATGGCGGATATGGCGGTTCATGTGGGGGGCAATGCCCCAGCGGACAGTTATCTGCGCGGTGATGTCATTATTCAAGCGGCGTTGGATACGGGCGCACAGGCGATCCATCCGGGATACGGGTTTCTGTCTGAGAACCCTGATTTTGTGGATCAGGTCGAGGCCGCTGGATTGGTGTTCATTGGTCCCTCGAGCGATGCAATCCGCGCTATGGGGTTAAAGGATGCTGCGAAAGCTTTGATGATAACAGCGGGTGTGCCGGTTGTGCCGGGGTATCATGGTGCCAATCAGGATGATGTCCTGTTGGCGGCTGAGGCTGATAAGATGGGGTACCCCGTTTTGATTAAGGCCGTTTCTGGGGGTGGTGGCAAGGGAATGCGTCTGGTGGAAGAGGCGAGTTCCTTTGATGAGGCGTTGGCGTCTGCTCGCTCTGAGGCTGCAACCTCGTTTGGCAATTCTGATGTTTTGGTTGAGAAGTTTGTGACCAAGCCGCGCCATATTGAGGTTCAGGTGTTTGGCGATGGCACGCAAGCGGTTCATTTGTTTGAGCGTGATTGTTCGCTGCAACGCCGTCATCAGAAAGTAATCGAAGAAGCACCAGCCCCCGATATGACCCAAGAGATGCGTGATGCAATGGGGCAAGCTGCCGTTCTTGCGGCGGAGGCGATTGGGTATAAGGGCGCAGGGACAGTTGAATTTATCGTGGATGGCTCTGACGGATTAAAAGCCGATGGGTTCTTTTTCATGGAGATGAACACCCGTCTACAAGTGGAACACCCCGTGACGGAGGCCATTACAGGTGTAGACCTTGTGGAATGGCAATTGCGCGTCGCAGCGGGAGAGCCTTTGCCCAAGTCCCAAAGCGAGCTGACAATCAACGGCCATGCCTTTGAAGCGCGCCTTTATGCCGAAGATGTCCCTAAGGGGTTTCTACCTGCCACAGGCACGTTGACCCATTTGCATTTCCCCGCAGGTGTACGTGCGGACAGTGGTGTGCGTGGCGGGGATACGATTAGCCCGTTCTATGACCCCATGATTGCTAAAGTGATTGTGCATGGACCAACACGCGATGTTGCACTGGCTAAACTGTCTGCTGCGCTAAAGGGTACGCAGGTGGCGGGGACGGTGACCAACCTTGGTTTTCTTGGCGCATTGGCTGAACACAAGGGTTTCGCTGCTGGGGATGTGGATACTGGCCTAATCGCCCGTGACATTGATGCATTAACAGCTGTCGCTGTTGTGACGCCATCCCATTGGGCGCGTGCAGGTATGGCGGCTATGGGTCTTGATACGTCCAGTGCGACGGCAGGGTTTAACCTGTGGGCTCCTCTGCGCCAATCTGTTGCCTTGTCCCATGAGGGGGAAGCGGTAACTCTTGCTGTAGAGGTAAGCAGTGCTGATACGCAGACATGGCATGTGGGTAACGCTGTTGTGGTGGCCCAGCATGTGGGGGGAAGATGGCTGCTAGATGGTATGTCAGCACCGGCAGTTGCGATGACAGAGGCCAGTGTCACTGTGTTTGACGCTTATGGCATTGCCTTTAACATTGTTGATCCCTTGCAACGTGATGCCAGTGCAACGGGGGACGGTAATATCGTTGATGCCCCGATGCCCGGATTGGTGAAGGCTGTGACCGCAAAAGCAGGACAGTCTGTAACTGCTGGGGACAAGCTGGCTGTATTGGAAGCTATGAAGATGGAACATGCGCTATTGGCTGCCCGTGATGGGGTGATTGCTGAGGTTTTGGTGAGTGCGGGGGATCAAGTAGAAGCAGGTGCCGCGCTTATCCGTTTGGAGGAGGTTGATACATGAATGGCATAACATTGCACCATTGTCCGCAATCACGCTCTATGCGTTCGCTTTGGTTGTTACATGAGTTGGGTGTTGAATTTGATGTGGTCACCCATCCCTTTGGTAAGAACCTGCGTGATCCTAACTATTTGGCCCGTTCACCTGCAGGTCGTGTCCCTGCGTTAGAAATAGACGGGCGTTCGATCTTTGAGACAGGCGCGATTACCGAAGTCTTGTGTGAAACATATAGCCCGAATGCGCTGGGCAGGCCTGCTGGGCACGTTGAACGTGCGGATTGGCTGATTTGGGTTCACTTCTCAGAAACCATCAGTCAACATTCCGCCGCTTTGACCCAACAGCATGTCGCCCTTTACGATGACACCATGCGCAGTCCGATTGTGATGAAGCTAGAAGCCGCCAGATTGGCAAAATGCTATGATGCCATCGAAGGACGCTTGGCTGAACTGGAGGAGGATGGACAGTATTTATTGCCTTCTGGTTTTAGTGCCGCTGATGTTTCTGTGGGCCAAGCCGTTTATATGGCGCTACATTTTGCGAAATTAGATACCCACCCACTCACTTCTGTGTGGTATGAACACATATCCCAACGCCCTGCATTTCAAGCCAGCCTGCCAAAAGGTGACGAGCGTCTATACCCAAAGGAATTCTTTGCCCCTTGGCAATCATAGGAGTTACCCATGTCTGAACAATCTCTTGGAACTAACTTAGGTCATGTCGATATTTTTGAGATGGGGCCGCGTGACGGGCTCCAAAATGAGAAGATTGAGGTTTCTGTCGGTCAAAAGATCGCATTGATCGATTGTCTCAGTCGCGCAGGGTACCGGCGTATCGAATGTGCAAGTTTTGTTAGTCCCAAATGGGTGCCCCAAATGGCAGGCAGTGCTGATGTATTGGGACGGATAAGTCGCGCTGATGGCGTGCGCTATGCAGCTCTTACCCCCAATATGCGCGGGTTTAACGATGCTAATGCAGCGAATGCCGATGAGGTTGCTGTGTTTGGATCTGCTTCGGAAGGGTTTTCAAAAGCGAATATTAACGCAAGCATTGATGAGTCCTTGGATCGGTTTGCGACTGTGATTGAGGCCGCGCGTACCATTGATATGCCGGTGCGTGGGTATGTGTCTTGTGTCGTTGGCTGCCCGTATGACGGAGAGGTAGACCCAAGTGCGGTTGCCCGTGTGGCTGAGCGTCTGTTCAGCATGGGGTGCTATGAGATTTCGTTAGGGGATACGATTGGTGTTGGGACCCCAGACACCATCGTGAAAATGTTGATGGCAGTGCGTGAGGTTGTCCCAGTTGCGCGTTTGGCAGGGCATTATCACGACACCAATGGGCGGGCGATGGATAACATCGATGCATCTCTTGCGCTGGGCGTTCGTGTGTTTGACGCTTCGGTGGCTGGATTGGGTGGTTGCCCTTATGCGCCTGGTGCTGCGGGGAATGTTGCAACTGAAGATGTAGCCGCGCATTTGCAGCGATTGGGCTATGAGACCGGCCTTGACCTGACTGTTATTGAACAGGCCGCAGAAATGGCCCGTGCGATACGAGACATATAAATACCTATCTGGAGTGAATTGTTGTTTGAGACACTGAAAATTGATGTGGACGCGCGTGGCGTCGCCACATTGACCTTGAACCGCGAAGCCAAGCACAACGCATTGTCGGCTGTAATGTTAGCTGAACTGACACAAGCCGCGGCTGATCTGGGGGAGGATGACAACGTGCGTGTTGTGGTTCTGACGGGGACGGGCAAATCATTCTGTGCGGGTGGTGATCTGGAATGGATGCGCGAGCAGATGCAAGCGGACCCTGAAACCCGCGCCAAGGAGGCGTCCAAGCTGGCTTTCATGCTGCAAGCGTTGAACACGATGCCCAAGCCAATGATTGGTGCGTTGCAGGGCAATGCCTTTGGGGGTGGTGTAGGTATGGCCGCGGTTTGTGATGTTGCCATCGGAATCGATAGTTTGAAAATGGGGCTTACTGAAACGCGTCTTGGCATTGTTCCCGCTACGATAGGCCCTTACGTGGTCTCACGGATGGGAGAGGGCAGGGCGCGACGTGTTTTCATGTCATCGCGCATATTTGACGCAGCTGAGGCTGTGGAGCTGGGATTGCTCGCACGGGCTGTGCCCGCGGAACAATTTGCAAAGGCGATTGAAGCCGAAGTTGTGCCGTACTTGTCCTGTGCCCCTGGAGCGGTTGCGGCAGCCAAAGCATTGGCGCGCAGATTGGGCCCTCGGATTGATGAGGGAACCATCGAAATTACCATAGAAGCACTGAAAACCCGTTGGGAAACTGACGAAGCGGCAGAAGGCATTGGCGCGTTTTTTGACAAACGCAAAGCGTCATGGATGTGATTTTCGAACCGGTTGGCTGATCGTCGTATGATGACATTTTATAAGTGAATCACCGCCGCAACAGGATGATTGTTAATTGCCCAATGCGCGTCATAAGTGCGCACACAGATTAACCGAATGGGAACTGCTGCAGTGATAGCGCTGCAAACAGGGGCATTTGGGTGCCAAAATTGCTGTTGCGTTGGTTGACCCCACCACATGTGGGGAGTACACCCCTAACCGTTAACCTTGCGACTTGATGCGCAGGCAAAAGTGTTGCGTAAGACAAAGGAGCCACCGTGGAAGAAATGCTTAGGGAGTACCTCCCAATCCTCGTATTTCTCGCCGTCGCCATTGGGCTCGGCCTTATTCTTATCCTTGCAGCGGTTGTGATTGCTGTCAGCAATCCAGACCCTGAGAAGGTTTCTGCATACGAATGCGGGTTCAACGCATTTGATGATGCACGGATGAAATTTGATGTTCGATTCTATCTAGTCTCGATATTGTTCATTATTTTCGATCTCGAAATTGCTTTTCTGTTCCCTTGGGCGGTCGCCTTTAAGGATATCAGCATGGCAGGTTTCTGGTCGATGATGGTATTCTTGGCTGTGTTGACAGCTGGTTTCGCTTACGAGTGGAAAAAAGGAGCCTTGGAATGGCAGTAACTGACGCAGGTTCCTTTGGCGCAGGTCCAGCATATGCTGGCGGCGACAGAGAGCACGGTACGCAAGCTTTGAATGCTGAGTTGCAAGACAAGGGATTCTTGCTGACCTCAACAGAAGATTTGATCAACTGGGCCCGCACAGGGTCTTTGCACTGGATGACCTTTGGGTTGGCATGTTGCGCGGTTGAAATGATGCACACTGCTATGCCGCGCTACGATCTTGAGCGTTTCGGTACTGCGCCACGTGCGTCCCCACGTCAGTCAGATTTGATGATCGTTGCGGGTACTTTGACAAACAAAATGGCACCAGCTTTGCGTAAGGTCTATGACCAAATGCCAGAGCCACGTTACGTGATCTCAATGGGTTCATGTGCAAATGGTGGTGGTTACTACCACTACAGCTACTCAGTTGTTCGTGGGTGTGACCGCATCGTTCCTGTTGATGTATACGTGCCTGGCTGCCCACCAACGGCGGAAGCCCTTGTCTATGGCATCCTTCAGTTGCAACGCAAAATCCGCCGTACTGGCACAATTGTTCGGTAAGGACCCAATATGTCTGATAGCTTGAAAGAACTAGGCGGATACATCGAGGCAAAGCGCCCTGATTGTGTTTTGGCTTGGGACGTGACCCAAGGTGAATTGAACGTCGACGTTGCCCCTGCGAACATTGAAGGGCTTGTTGAGTTCCTGAAATCTGACCAGACCTGCAAGTTTTCAACTCTCGTGGATATCACGGCTGTTGACTACACAGGTCGCGCCAAACGTTTTGATGTCGTTTACCACTTCCTTAGCATGTATCAAAACCACCGCATCCGTTTGCGGGTTTCTGTGCGTGAAGAGCAAATGGTATCATCCATCTGCGAAATTCACCCGTCAGCCAACTGGTTCGAGCGCGAAGTGTTCGACATGTTTGGCATTTTGTTTACGGGTCACCCTGATTTGCGCCGTATCCTGACCGACTATGGTTTCCGTGGATATCCACTGCGCAAAGATTTCCCGACAACGGGCTACACCGAGGTGCGTTACGACGAAGTTGAAAAACGCGTTGTTTATGAACCTGTCAGCTTGATCCAAGAATATCGTCAGTTCGATTTCATGAGCCCATGGGAGGGTGCAGAATACATCCTACCGGGTGATGAAAAAGACGGCGCAGAGAAGGGGGCGAAGTAATGGGTAGCATTTGGTGGCTTATCATTGGTGTCGCAACCATTATCCCTATGCTCAAGCTGTTGCCGTTCTTTGGTATCAACAAATACTGGGCTGCGATCTGCATTCTGCCAATTGGCACTGTGGGTTTGATCTGGTGGATGAGCATTAAGTTGCAAGAGTTGGAGAAGCGTTAAAATGATGGATGGCTCAAAAGGCTTCGATGATGCGCTGACCGGCGAACAGAAGATCCGTAACTTTAATATCAACTTTGGCCCGCAGCACCCTGCGGCCCACGGCGTTTTGCGTCTGGTGCTAGAGTTGGACGGCGAGATCGTAGAACGCTGCGATCCACACATTGGCTTGCTGCACCGTGGCACTGAAAAGCTGATGGAAAGCCGCACTTACCTGCAAAACCTTCCATATTTTGACCGCCTCGACTATGTGGCCCCAATGAACCAAGAACATGCTTGGTGCTTGGCGATCGAAAAGTTGACAGGGGTTGAAGTTCCGCGTCGTGCGTCCTTGATCCGCGTTTTGTATTGTGAAATCGGGCGTGTGTTAAACCACATTTTGAACGTCACAACGCAGGCGATGGACGTTGGTGCGATGACACCTTTGGCATGGGGCTTTGAAGAACGCGAAAAACTAATGTGCTTTTACGAGCGGGCATGTGGTGCGCGTTTGCACGCTGCGTATTTCCGTCCGGGCGGCGTACACCAAGATCTGCCTGACGCATTGATCGACGATATCGAACAGTGGGCGCATGAGTTCCCTGCAGTTCTAGAAGATATGGCTGGCTTGCTGACCGAAAACCGTATTTTCAAACAACGCAACGTCGATATCGGTATCGTCACGGAACAGGACATTCTGGATTACGGTTTCTCTGGTGTCATGGTTCGTGGTTCTGGTATGGCGTGGGATCTGCGTCGCGCGCAGCCCTATGAGTGCTACGACGAATTCGAATTTGAAATTCCGGTTGGTAAAAACGGTGACTGCTATGACCGTTACCTGTGCCGCATGGAGGAAATGCGACAGTCGGTTTCGATTATCAAACAAGCCGTCGGCAAGTTGCGTGAAGCAACAGGTGACGTTTTGGCCCGTGGTAAGCTAACACCGCCATCGCGTTCAGACATGAAGACCTCAATGGAAAGCTTGATCCACCACTTCAAGCTTTACACCGAAGGTTTCCACGTTCCTGCGGGCGAAGTGTATTGCGCAGTCGAAGCGCCTAAAGGCGAATTTGGTGTGTATTTGGTTGCTGACGGTTCTAACAAACCTTACCGCAGCAAAATCCGTGCGCCGGGTTTCTTACACCTTCAAGCGATGGATCATATGAGCAAAGGCCACCAGTTGGCTGACGTTGCTGCGATCATCGGAACCATGGATGTTGTGTTTGGGGAGATCGATCGCTGATGATGCGTGTCGCCTCCCTTCCATATTTCTTAAATACTCCCGTTTGTGGCACTTTTAGCCACGACGCGAAACGAAAGTCGCTCTAATGCTCCGCCGCTTGCACAAAGACCAACCAGACAGCTTTGCTTTTACCCCAGCCAACCTTGCGTGGGCAGAAGCACAAATTACTAAGTATCCTGAGGGCCGTCAGGCCTCTGCGATCATTCCGTTGCTATGGCGCGCACAGGAACAGTACGGTTGGTTGACCCGTCCGGCGATTGAATATGTGTCTGACATGTTGGGCATGGCCTACATTCGCGGTCTTGAAGTGGCCTCTTTCTACTTCATGTTCCAATTGCAGCCAGTGGGTTCTGTTGCGCACATCCAGATTTGCGGCACGACGTCTTGCATGATTTGTGGTGCTGAAGACCTCATGGAAGTGTGCAAAGAGAAAATCGCGGCAAAACCGCATGAGCTATCTGCGGATGGCAAGTTTTCATGGGAAGAAGTTGAGTGCTTGGGTTCTTGCTCAAACGCTCCAATGGCCCAAATCGGCAAAGATTATTACGAAGATCTGACCAAAGTCCGCATGGGCGAGATCATCGACGAATTGGCTGCTGGCGATGTGCCATTACCTGGTCCACAGAATGGTCGCTACGCTTCTGAGCCTTTGAACGGTTTGAGCAGCTTGGTCGATTACGACAGTGGCAAGACACAATATAACGCGTCTGTCCAACTGGCATCCGACATCGGTGACACAGTCAAGCGTATTGATGGCACAGAGGTTCCTTTGATTGCGCCGTGGCAAGGTAAGCACGGTTCAGCTGCAAAAGCCGCGACTAAACCAGCAACTGCTAAGAAGGCAGCGCCGAAAGCTGCAAAAGCTGAAACTGCACCAAAAGCAGCTGCCAAAACAGCAACGGCACCAATTGTTGCCGAAGGTCCTGGCAAAAAACCAAAAGTAATGAAGGCACCGCGTAAAGCAGGTGCGGACGATCTGAAAATGATCAAGGGCGTTGGCCCAAAACTTGAAGGCCTATTGAACGACATGGGCTTTTTCCACTTTGACCAAGTGTCGAAGTGGGGTGCCGATGAAGTATCATGGGTAGATCAGAACTTAGAAGGCTTTAAAGGCCGCGTAAGCCGTGACAACTGGGTGTCACAAGCAACGGCTTTGGCTGCTGGAGAAGAAACAGAATTTTCGAAACGTGCGAAAAAAGACGGTACATATAAAAAATAATTTAAAACAATAAAAATACAAAAAAAACTTCTGACTGGGAGAGGGACACGACATGGAAAACTTTACTAAGAATAAGACCTGCACGACGTGGTGCTGGATTATTGCTGCGGTTGTGGGAGCTGTTGTTGCATCGGTGCTTTGGGGAAAGCTACATTGGAACTTCGTCCCAAGTGCATTCGTTGGACTGCTGATCTTTATTATTGGCGGTGCGTTGCTGTCATGGTTGTTGTGTAAACCACAGGCGCAATCATCCGCTTCGTCTGCTGTAGCGTCTAACACGACAGCATCAAGCGTTATGGCCGGTGGTGCGGTTGCTGCTGCAGCAACGGGCGCAGCGGTTGCGTCTTCTGCTTCAAGCGCTTCAGCATCTGCTAAGCCAGCGGCTGCGAAAAAAGCACCTGCTAAAAAGGCAGCTGCGAAGACCACCAAAACTGCAGCTAAGTCAAAAGCAGCCGGTAGTGACGCCAAAACGTCAACAGCTCCTAGTGCAAAAGCTGCGCCAGCCAAAAAGGCGGCTGCCAAAGCGACAACCGCTAAAGCGGCTACGGCTAAGGCAACACCAACTAAAGCGAAGTCTGCAAAAGCTTCTACAACAGCCGCTAAAGCAACACCTGCTAAAGCGACTGCAGCTAAAGCAACCAGCGCAAAAGCGAAAGCTGCTGCACCGGCAAAAACATCTGCTGCTAAGACTAAGGCCGCACCAGCACCGAAAGCTGAAGCTAAACCAGCGACATTGACAGCGGCACGCGCTGGCGGTGCAGATGATCTAAAGCAACTAAAAGGTGTTGGTCCAGCATTGGAAAAAACACTGAACGAATTGGGTTTCTACCACTTCGATCAAGTTGCGACATGGAAGAAGAAGGACGTCGCATGGGTCGACAGCAACCTTCGTTTCAAAGGCCGCATCGAGCGTGACGGTTGGATCGCACAAGCTAAAATTCTTGCTAAAGGTGGAACAACTGAGTTTTCCAGCAAGGTTAAGAAAGGTGGCGTTTACTAAACGCCAATTGAACGGATGCAGAGCCAAGATAAATCATCCAAGATTGGACAACGCGTATCGTTGTTTATCGCAGGACTTGGGATATTTTGGCTCTGCATAAATTTGGCAGGCATATACTTTGGGTGGTCCAACCGGACCCGCGCATTGTTTGACCTTGTCGTGTTGGCCGGATTTGGCGCAGCACTTTGGAATGTGATAAAACTCTGGCGTGCGCGCCAGTCAGATAGAGGCTAAGGGCGTATGCTTAAGGACCAAGACCGGATCTTTACCAACCTTTACGGGATGCACGACCGTACACTGGCAGGCGCTCAAAAGCGCGGCCATTGGGATGGAACTGCCAAGATCATCAAAAAGGGTCGTGACTGGATCGTCGATGAGATGAAAAAGTCCGGCCTGCGTGGTCGTGGCGGTGCGGGTTTCCCGACGGGCCTGAAATGGTCCTTTATGCCCAAGGAAAGCGATGGTCGCCCATCTTACTTGGTCGTTAACGCGGATGAGTCCGAGCCGGGCACATGTAAAGACCGCGAGATCATGCGCCATGATCCGCACACATTGATTGAAGGTTGCTTGATCGCCTCTTTCGCAATGAATGCGAATGCTTGCTATATCTATATCCGCGGTGAATACATTCGTGAAAAAGAGGCGCTTCAGGCGGCCATTGACGAGGCATACGATGCCGGTCTGGTTGGCAAGAACGCGTGTAAGTCCGGTTGGGACTTTGATATTTACCTTCACCACGGCGCTGGTGCCTATATTTGCGGTGAAGAGACTGCTTTGCTGGAAAGCCTTGAGGGCAAAAAAGGCATGCCGCGTATGAAGCCGCCGTTCCCTGCTGGCGCTGGTCTGTATGGTTGCCCAACAACGGTGAACAACGTTGAATCAATCGCGGTTGTTCCTACGATCTTGCGTCGTGGCCCTGAGTGGTTCTCGGGCTTTGGTCGTCCGAACAACGCAGGTACAAAATTGTTTGCGATTTCTGGTCACGTCAACAACCCATGTGTTGTTGAAGAGGCGATGTCTATTCCGTTTGAGGAACTTATCGAGAAGCATTGTGGTGGTATTCGTGGCGGCTGGGACAATCTGAAAGCGGTTATTCCTGGTGGGTCTTCAGTGCCATTGATCCCGGGCGCGCAAATGCGCGATGCGATCATGGACTTTGACTACTTGCGCGAACAACGTTCGGGTTTGGGTACTGCGGCGGTTATCGTCATGGATAACTCTACCGATGTGATCAAAGCAATCTGGCGTTTGTCCAAGTTCTACAAGCACGAAAGCTGTGGCCAGTGTACGCCTTGCCGTGAAGGTACCGGCTGGATGATGCGCGTTATGGATCGCTTGGTAACGGGTGAGGCCGAACCAGAAGAGATCGACATGTTGCTAGACGTAACCAAGCAGGTTGAGGGCCACACGATTTGTGCTCTTGGTGATGCGGCTGCATGGCCGATCCAAGGTTTGATCCGTCACTTCCGCAATGAAATCGAAGATCGTATTAAGCACAAACGCACAGGTCGCGTAAGTGCTGTCGCCGCTGAATAACTGACCATCGGCTTAGGCCAAAGGATCGTTTGCTATGGAAAATTTTGACGCATACAGCCACGCGCTCGCTTCACTAGGCGGTTTCGCCTTGGTGATTTCGATCTTGGGTATGGTCAGTGGACGCGGTCGGACCGCGGACAACCGTTGCGACTGTGGCCAGCCAAAGCGGAACTACGACAACGTGGTCTATCGCAGTAATCGCGCCTTCATGAATGCGATCGAAAGCGCGGGTCCGTTTATAGCTGCTTTGATGGCTGCAATGCTGACAGGTGGTGCGCCACTTTGGGTCAATATCTTTGCAACTGTTTTCTTGGTTGCGCGGATCGCTACCGCCTTTGTCCATATCCGTACGACAAATCAGGGATTGCGCAGCGCGACGTGGGTCGTTGGTTTGGTTTGCATTCTTTCATTAGCTGTTATTGGCATTGTGGGGGCATTCTGATGCGTTTGTTTGCTTTGATCTGTGTTGTTCCACTGGTGGCGTGTACGCCAAGTGAGCAGGTTCCATCTTTTGATGGTATCAAGTTCCGCGCCCAGCTGTCGAAAGTAGACAAGCAGCGTGATCAGTTCTTGGTAAAGGTTTCGAAGGCGTCAAAGTCATTGGTAGGCGCGCGCGAAGCAGGGCGCTATGAAGCGACAAAATATTGCATCAACCAATATGGAACGTCTGACATCGCTTGGGTGTCTGGTCCAGATGTTGAAGATGGTGGCTTAACAATTATCAATGACGAACTTCAGTTGCGCGGGGCATGTACGTCTTGATCTCCTTGGCGACATATTGCGCGTTGGCGACCACTATGGCGGCTTGTTATTGCATAACAACACTATGGGTACCCATTTCTCTAACAGCTTCCGTGCCTGTTGCACGGGGCGGTTCTGAGAAAGGAACATCTCATGCTTAAGTTTGTGATTCCCACCGTCGTCGTTGCCATGGTTGCGACCACTTCTGTCGCGAAACCTGCGTTGCGTGACGTCCCAGCCATCGATGATGCGCTGTTGGCCGTCGGTTTGGCCGATGAAATCAGAAAACAATGCCCAAAAGTCTCTGCACGGTTCATCAAGGCGTTGCGCTTTGTTAACGGGTTGCGCGATAAGGCACGCGACATGGGTTACACCGACGCAGAAATTGACGCATACCGCAAATCTCCGACGGAGAAGGCGCGTGTACGTGCAAAGGGTGAAGCCTATCTGGCCGCGAACAACGTTACGGTTGGAAATATCGAAAGCTATTGTGCGCTTGGGCGTGCAGAAATTAAAAAATCGAGCCAAATTGGCGCGTTACTCAGGGTGAATTGATTCATGAGCGACCTTCGCAAGATCAACATCGACGGCAAAGACATCGAAGTGGATGGGGCAATGACCCTAATCCAAGCCTGTGAAGAAGCAGGTGTGGAAGTTCCACGTTTTTGTTACCACGAGCGTCTGACAATTGCTGGCAACTGCCGCATGTGTCTGGTTGAGGTCGTTGGTGGCCCACCAAAGCCAGCCGCGTCTTGCGCGATGCAGGTCCGCGACTTGCGTCCTGGTCCAGAAGGCCAGCCACCTGTTGTGAAAACCAACTCGCCTATGGTCAAAAAGGCCCGTGAAGGTGTGATGGAATTCTTGCTGATCAATCACCCACTTGATTGCCCGATTTGTGACCAAGGCGGCGAATGCGACTTGCAAGACCAAGCCATGGCATATGGTGTTAATTTTTCACGTTACCGCGAAGCCAAACGCGCAACTGACGATCTGGACCTTGGTCCATTGGTCGAAACACATATGACGCGCTGCATCTCTTGCACGCGTTGTGTGCGCTTCACCTCAGAAGTTGCTGGCATCACGCAGATGGGCCAAACGGGTCGCGGCGAAGATGCGGAGATTACATCTTACCTTGGTGAGACGTTGAATTCGAATCTACAGGGCAACATTATTGATCTGTGCCCAGTTGGTGCTTTGGTTTCAAAGCCATACGCCTTTACTGCGCGTCCTTGGGAATTGACCAAAACAGAATCAATTGACGTTATGGACGCACTTGGATCCAACATTCGTGTTGATACCAAAGGCCGTGAAGTCATGCGCTTTATGCCGTTGAACCACGATGGTGTGAACGAAGAGTGGATTTCTGACAAAACCCGTTTCGTTTGGGATGGTTTGCGTCGCCAGCGCTTGGACACACCATACATTCGTGAAAACGGAAAGCTGCGTAAAGCGAGCTGGCCTGAAGCGCTAAGCGCTGTTGCATCTGCGATGAAGGGTAAGAAACTTGCCGGTCTTATTGGTGATCTGGTTTCTGTTGAAGCGGCTTACGCTTTGAAAACTTTGATTGAGGCGCAGGGCGGTGTTGTTGAATGTCGTACAGACGGCGCGAAACTGCCTGCTGGCAATCGCTCTGGCTATGTTGGTACTGCATCGATTGAAGATATCGATACGGTGCAAAACATTGTTTTGATCGGCACAAACCCAGTACTCGAGTCCCCTGTATTGAATGCACGCATTCGCAAAGCTTGGACACAAGGCGCGAATGTTTCCGTCATTGGCGAAAACATTGATCTCACATATGAAAGCATTCACTTGGGTACGGGCCGCGATGGCTTGGCCAAATTGGTTGCAGCGGATCATTCTGCGACGAACGGTCAAGAAAACATTGTTATCGTAGGTCAGGGCGCTTTGACTGAAGCTGATGGCGCTGCCGTTCTTGGGACAGCGATGAAGTTGGCTGAAACGATGCAGGCTAAATTCATGGTTCTTCACACGGCTGCTGGTCGTGTTGGCGCGATGGATATTGGCGCAACCAATGATGATGCGATGGACGGTGTCTCTGCGGCGGAGGTTATTTATAACCTTGGTTCGGATGAAGTCGAAATCGAAGCGGGTCCTTTTGTTATTTATCAAGGTAGCCACGGCGATCGCGGTGCTCATCGCGCTGACATCATCCTGCCCGGTGCTGCCTACACGGAAGAAGCGGGCCTGTTCGTGAACACCGAAGGCCGTCCTCAGTTGGCACAACGCGCAGGCTTTGCGCCGGGTGAAGCCAAAGAAAACTGGGCGATCTTGCGTGCTTTGAGCGCTGAACTAGATGCAACGCTTCCGTTTGATAGCATTGCACAGTTGCGCACGGCACTGGTTGAAGCCGTTCCACATCTTGGTGAAATTGATGTTGTTGCTGAAAACGAGTGGAACGCTGAGAAAGCTGGCAAGCTAGGCAAAGCGGACTTCCGTAATGCTGTGACAGACTTCTACCTTACCAACCCAATTGCACGTGCAAGTGAGTTGATGGCAGAGCTAAGCACGGGTGCAAAAGCACGTCGCGACGGAGCAATGGCAGCAGAATGAAGGCTTGGGTGCTCATAACAATGATGCCTCTGGCCGCATGTGAGCCTGCCGTTCCGACGGCTGAGCAATTCATCCCCGAATATTTGGGGGTGGAAACCGCGCTATTGGACCAAGAGTTGGTGCAATTTAAAGTGCAAATGACCAACGCAGTAACGTCTGAAGACGTATCAAACTATGCGGAATGTGCTGCGGCACAGTATACGCTGATACGCGGATGGGGTTTTGCGCGTCATGTACGCACAAATGTGAACGAAGAGGGTGGCGTGTGGTCGGCAGATGCTGTTTACACCATCTCGCCTGCCTTGCCGCGCGGATCGCGTACGATCGACGCTGAAGTCGTGACTGCCGCTTGCGTGGAGAAGGGTATACCGACGGTGTGAGGACCTATGGCTGATTTCTTTTTTAATACAAACCTTGGAATGTTGCTGCTGATTATCGGGCAGATTCTACTGGTTGTCGTGCCATTGCTGATTGCATTGGCGTTTCTAATGTATGCTGACCGCAAGGTTTGGGCTGCTGTGCAAATGCGCCGTGGACCCAACGTGGTTGGTGCCTTTGGTCTACTGCAAAGCTTTGCGGACTTCGGCAAATACATCGTCAAAGAAATTATCGTCCCTGCGGGTGCCGACAAAGCCGTTTTCTTTATGGCCCCGATGGTAACCCTAGTGATGTCCTTGATTGCTTGGGCGGTTATTCCGTTCAACGATGGTTGGGTTTTGTCTAACATCAACGTGGCGATCTTGTATGTATTCGCTGTGTCATCTTTGGAAGTTTACGGTGTGATTATGGGCGGTTGGGCGTCTAACTCCAAATACCCGTTCCTTGGCTCGCTGCGCTCTGCTGCGCAAATGATTTCGTATGAAGTTTCCATCGGTCTTATCATTGTTGGTATCATCATTTCTTCTGGTTCCATGAACTTCAGCACGATCGTTGAAGCACAATCTGGTGACTATGGTTTGTTCAACTGGTTCTGGTTGCCGCACTTCCCGATGCTGATCTTGTTCTTTATCAGTGCCTTGGCTGAAACAAACCGCCCACCATTTGACCTTCCCGAAGCGGAATCGGAATTGGTTGCGGGTTTCCAAGTTGAATACTCATCAACACCATTCTTGTTGTTCATGATTGGTGAACTGGTTGCTGTTGTTCTGATGTGCGCTTTGATCTCGTTGATGTTCTTTGGTGGCTGGTTGTCTCCAGTTCCAGGTTTGCCAGACGGCATCTTCTGGATGGTCGCTAAAATCGGCTTCGTATTCTTCTTCTTTGCAATGGTGAAGGCAATCACGCCGCGCTATCGCTATGACCAATTGATGCGTCTTGGTTGGAAAGTTTTCCTACCATTCTCATTAGCTTGGGTCGTGTTCGTAGCATTCGCTGCTAAATTTGGCTGGTTCTGGGGCATCTACGCCCGTTGGACAGTAGGAGGTTAATTATGACACAGATCGACTACACCCGCGCGGCCAAGTACTTTCTGCTTCAAGATGTTTGGCAAGGTTTCAAATTGGGAATGAAGTACTTCTTCGCACCGAAAGCGACCTTGAACTATCCGCACGAGAAGGGCCCTTTGTCCACACGTTTTCGTGGTGAACATGCATTGCGCCGTTACCCAAATGGGGAAGAACGCTGTATCGCATGTAAATTGTGCGAAGCGGTTTGCCCGGCTCAAGCGATCACTATCGATGCGGAACCACGTGAAGACGGCTCGCGCCGTACAACGCGTTACGATATCGATATGACCAAGTGCATCTACTGTGGTTTCTGTCAGGAAGCCTGCCCAGTGGATGCGATTGTTGAAGGCCCGAACTTTGAATTCTCAACCGAGACCCGTGAAGAGCTGTTTTACGACAAAGACAAGCTTCTTTCTAATGGTGACCGTTGGGAAGGTGAGATTGCCCGTAACCTCGAGCTGGATGCACCGTACCGATGAACTATTGCTACATCTCTTTTGACGACAAGAAGGACTGTGAAACATGATGGCATTTGCCTTTTACCTCTTTGCAATCAGCGTGATTGCAGGCGGTTTCTTTACAGTAGTAAGCCGTAACCCAGTGCATTCTGTGCTTTGGTTGATCCTGTCATTCCTAAGTGCAGCTGGCCTGTTTGTACTGCTTGGCGCTGAATTCGTCGCGATGTTGTTGATCATCGTCTACGTTGGCGCGGTGGCCGTATTGTTCTTGTTCGTTGTTATGATGCTCGACATCGACTTTGCTGAACTCAAAGCAGAGATGGCGAAATACATGCCATTGGCCTTGTTGATTGCTTTGATCATCTTGATGCAATTCGTGATGGCCTTTGGCGCATGGGAAAGCAACGCAGCAGCCGAAAGCATGCTGGCGCAAGTGACCCCAACAGATCGCCATAACACAGAAGCTTTGGGCATGATCCTTTATGACCAATATTTCCTTTTGTTCCAACTTTCAGGATTGATCCTGTTGGTTGCGATGATTGGCGCGATTGTTTTGACGCTACGCCATCGTGCTGATGTCAAACGTCAGGATGTTGTAACGCAGATGATGCGTGACCCAGCCAAGACTATGGAACTGAAGAACGTGAAATCAGGGCAGGGGCTGTAAGCCTGCGCTGACTGACCAAATGAATAGACGACCGGCAGTAACGTCACGCTGCCATGAATGAAAAGTTGAGACCAACGATGACCGAGGGACTGAAATGATCGGACTAGAACATTATCTAACAGTGGCGGCGACGCTATTTGTTATCGGCATCTTTGGCCTGTTTCTGAACCGCAAGAATGTGATCATTTTGCTGATGAGTATAGAACTGATGCTTTTGGCGGTGAACATCAACTTGGTGGCCTTCTCATCATTCCTTGGTGATCTTGTCGGACAGGTCTTTACCCTGTTTGTCTTGACCGTTGCCGCCGCCGAGGCTGCGATTGGCCTCGCGATCCTTGTATGCTTCTTCCGCAATCGTGGCACGATCGCTGTTGAAGACGTAAACGTGATGAAGGGTTAAGAGCATGGAACTAACAGTACTCTTCGCTCCGCTAATCGGTTCACTTCTTTGTGGTTTTGGCTGGCGCTTTGTCGGTGAAACAACAGCACAGTGGATCGCGACAGGATTTCTATTCTTAGCGGCGTTCTTATCTTGGATCATCTTCCTTTCTTTTGATGGTGTTACAGAGCAAATCCACATCCTTCGTTGGATCGAAAGTGGATCACTGAGCACAGATTGGGCCATTCGTTTGGACCGCCTGACAGCGATCATGCTGGTCGTGATCACATCGGTCTCCAGCTTGGTACACTTGTATTCATTTGGCTACATGGCCGATGATCCTCAGTGGAAAGATGGCGAGAGCTACAAGCCGCGTTTCTTCGCTTATCTGTCGTTCTTTACTTTCGCGATGTTGATGTTGGTGACTTCTGACAACCTGATCCAAATGTTCTTTGGTTGGGAAGGCGTTGGCGTAGCATCCTACCTTTTGATTGGCTTTTACTACCGTAAGCCTTCCGCGAATGCGGCTGCGATCAAAGCGTTTGTTGTAAACCGTATTGGTGACTTTGGTTTCGCACTTGGTATCTTCGGCATCTATATGCTGACGGACTCGGTTAAGTTCGATGACATCTTTGCGGCTATGCCAGCTTTGGCGGAAATGAGCATTACGTTCCTGTGGGCTGATTGGAACGCGGCAAACCTGCTCGCCATCCTTTTGTTCATCGGCGCGATGGGCAAATCTGCACAATTGATCCTACACACTTGGTTGCCAGACGCGATGGAAGGCCCGACACCTGTGTCTGCCCTGATCCACGCAGCGACAATGGTTACTGCCGGCGTCTTCTTGATGTGCCGTATGTCCCCACTGTTGGAATTTGCACCACAAGCGACAATGTTCATAACGGTATTGGGTGCAACAACGGCATTCTTCGCGGCGACCGTTGGTTTGGTCCAAACTGACATCAAACGCGTTATTGCATATTCAACCTGCTCACAGCTGGGCTATATGTTCGTGGCGGTTGGTGTTGGGATGTATTCTGCCGCCATGTTCCACCTTTTCACACACGCTTTCTTTAAAGCGATGTTGTTCCTGGGTGCGGGTTCAGTCATCCACGCGATGCACCATGAGCAAGACATGAACAATTACGGCGCATTGCGTAAGAAGATCCCGTGGACCTTCCGCGCAATGATGTTGGGTACTTTGGCGATTACCGGTGTTGGTATCCCATTCAGCTACGACATGTTCGGTTTTCCAATTGGTTTCGCGGGCTTTGTGTCTAAAGACGTGATCATCGAAAGTGCCTTTGCTGGTGGCTCATCCTACGGGTTCTGGATGCTTGTGATTGCTGCTGCAATGACGTCGTTCTACTCATGGCGTCTTATGTTCATGACATTCTACGGCGAAGCACGCGGTGACAAGCACACCCATGATCACGCGCATGAAAGCCCGATGGTTATGCTGATCCCACTAGGGGTTCTAAGCCTCGGTGCGATCTTTGCTGGTATGCTTTGGTTCAAACCCTTCTTTGGTCATGCTGATCAAGTCGCAACGTTCTACGGCATTCCATATGCTGAAGAGGGTGCGCACGGTGACGCTCACGGTGAGACTAAAACGGATGATTACGGTGATACAAAAGCCGATGACCACGCGAAAGACGATGGCAAGAAAGCCAAACATCACTACGTGTTTACAGGCAAACCGGGTGAAGGCGCGCTTTATATCGCACCTGACAACCACGTCTTGGAAGATGCACACGCAGTTCCAAAATGGGTTAAGGCATCACCGTTTATCGCAATGCTTGGTGGTTTCTTGATGGCTATGTGGTTCTACATTTGGAATCCGACACTGCCTGCACGTTTGGCTGAAAATCAGCGCCCTCTCTATTTGTTCCTCAAGAACAAATGGTACATCGACGAACTGTATGACTTCTTGTTCGTGAACCCTGCAAAGGCATTGGGTCGTTTCTTGTGGAAACGTGGCGATGGTCAGGTGATCGATGGAACGTTGAACGGTGTTGCGATGGGTATTATTCCATTCTTCACTAAACTCGCAGGGCGCGCGCAGTCCGGCTATATATTTACTTACGCCTTTGCCATGGTGATAGGGATCGCGGTCCTTGTTACATGGATGACGATGAGCGGAGGAGCACACTAATGGATAACCTTCTTTCCATCGTCACATTCATCCCAGCAGTTGCAGCGCTAATTATGGCTGTGTTCCTGCGTGGCGATGATGAAGCCGCCCGTAAGAATGCAAAGTGGATTGCCCTATTTGCAACCAGTGCGACCTTTGTCGTCTCTTTGTTCATTTTGGCGGGCTTTGACAGAAACAACACCGACTTCCAAATGGTTGAAGACACTACATGGTTGATGGGCCTACAGTACAAAATGGGCGTCGATGGTATCAGCATCCTGTTTGTAATGTTGGCGACTTTCATGATGCCTTTGGTTATTGCCGCATCTTGGAACGTCGAAACACGCGTCAAAGAATACATGATTGCATTCTTGATGTTAGAAACACTGATGCTGGGCGTTTTTATGGCCTTGGATCTGGTGTTGTTCTACGTCTTCTTTGAAGCAGGCCTGATCCCAATGTTCTTGATCATTGGTATCTGGGGTGGTGCAAACCGCATCTACGCAAGCTTCAAGTTCTTCCTTTATACCTTCCTTGGTTCTGTTTTGATGTTGATCGCAATGGTCGCCATGTTTGCAGATGCTGGCACAACTGACATTGCTAAACTTTTGGTTCACGAGTTCTCATACGGATCATTTGATCTGCTGGGTATTCACATCGTTGGCGGGATGCAGACCTTGATGTTCTTGGCTTTCTTTGCCTCCTTCGCGGTGAAGATGCCAATGTGGCCTGTACACACTTGGTTGCCTGACGCACACGTTCAGGCCCCAACGGCAGGTTCTGTTGTGTTGGCAGCGATCCTTTTGAAAATGGGTGGTTACGGTTTCTTGCGCTTTTCGCTGCCTATGTTCCCAGTCGGATCCGACGTTTTGGCACCAACGGTGTTGTGGATGTCTGCGATTGCGATTGTGTACACCTCTTTGGTCGCTTTGGTGCAACAAGACATGAAAAAGCTGATTGCCTATTCATCCGTTGCACACATGGGTTTTGTAACCATGGGTATTTTTGCTGCGAACCAGCAGGGGATTGATGGCGCCATCTTCCAAATGATCAGCCACGGTTTCATCTCTGGCGCGTTGTTCTTATGCGTTGGCGTTATTTACGACCGTATGCACACACGCGAGATTGATGCATATGGTGGTCTTGTGAACCGCATGCCTGCTTATGCGATGATCTTTATGTTCTTCACTATGGCCAACGTCGGTCTGCCAGGCACGTCTGGGTTTGTAGGTGAATTCCTTACATTGGTAGCTGTGTTCAAAGTGAACACATGGGTGGCTGCGGTTGCAACATCAGGTGTTATCTTCTCAGCTGCCTATGCGCTGTGGTTGTACCGCCGTGTTGTGATGGGCGACTTGATCAAGGAAAGCCTGAAATCAATCACAGACATGGGCACACGTGAGCGTGTCATCTTTGCGCCGTTGGTGGTTATGACGATCCTATTGGGCGTCTATCCTGCATTGGTCCTTGATATCATTGGTCCTTCGGTGACTGCACTTGTAACAAACTATGAGACGGCCTTGGCCGCGGCAGATGCCGTGTCCCAAGCAGCCTCTCAATAAGAAGGACGGGGCATATGTCCGCTGATCTGAACATCATTCTGCCAGAAATTTTGCTTGCACTGTTTGCGATCTTTGCGCTGCTTGGCGGCGTTTACACTGGCAAAGACGGGGTAGCATCCACTTTGGTTTGGCTGACCAGCGCAGCTATGGCCGCCCTTGCTGCATGGATTGGCCTAACGGGCGAGGGGACGAATGTCGCCTTCAACGGCATGTTCAGCGACGATGGTTTCTCACGTTTTGCTAAAGTCGTTATCCTTCTTTCAACAGCGGCCGTATTGCTCATGGGTGAAGGCTATATGAGCAAACGCGGCTTGTTGCGTTTTGAATACCCTATCTTGGTCGCACTTAGCGTAGTAGGCATGATGATGATGGTCAGTGCCGGCGATCTTATGGCGCTTTATATGGGCCTCGAGCTGCAGTCATTGGCCTTGTATGTTGTCGCATCCTTGCGCCGCGATAGCGCACGTTCTACTGAGGCTGGCCTTAAATACTTTGTTCTGGGCGCATTGTCGTCCGGTATCCTGCTTTATGGTGCATCGTTGATTTACGGCTATGCGGGTACAACTCTGTTTTCCGGTATTATCGAAACTGCGGTTCATGGTGATGTTTCAGTTGGCTTGTTGTTTGGTCTGATCTTTGTGATTTCAGGCATGGCCTTCAAAGTTTCTGCAGTGCCATTCCACATGTGGACCCCTGATGTCTACGAAGGTGCCCCAACGCCAATCACAGCATTCTTCGCAACAGCACCTAAAGTCGCTGCGATGGGGCTGTTTGCGCGTGTTATGCATGATGCCTTTGGAAACGCTGTTCCCGATTGGCAGCAAGTTGTTGCGTTGATTTCATTGTTGTCCATGTTCTTGGGGGCAGTGGCAGCGATCGGTCAAACCAACATCAAACGCCTGATGGCTTATTCATCCATTGCACACATGGGCTATGCCTTGATGGGCCTTGCTGCAGGTACCGCATTGGGTGTCGAAGCAATGCTGGTTTATATGACGATCTATGTTGCTATGAACATCGGCACATTCGCCTTTATTCTTTCGATGGAAAAAGATGGTCAACCGGTCACTGAGATATCTTCACTGAACATGTACGCAACGGCACAACCTGGTCGCGCGTTTGCTATGTTGATCTTACTGTTCTCACTGGCGGGTGTTCCGCCAATGTTAGGCTTTTTCGGTAAACTGTACGTCTTGCGTGCTGCTTATGATGCTGGTTTGGCATGGTTGGCTATTGCAGGTGTTATCGCGTCTGTCATCGGTGCGTTCTACTACCTTCGTATTGTCTTTTTCATGTACTTTGGTGAAGAGCAGGCTGAAGGTTTGGATGCGAACAAGTCAACGATCCTATTGGGCTTTTTGATGGCGTCTGCTGCGGTCATGGTGTTTGGCATCATCAACATGTTTGGTGTTGAAACAGCTGCAACCGCAGCGGCAGCGGCGCTTGTTAACTAAGACCTACATTAGAGACGATCCAAAATGAGCGGTTGGCCAGATAACTATGGCCGCCGCGTTTTGGATTCTGTTGACTCCACACTAAGCGAAGCAACGAGGATCGCGCCACAGCTATCCGGCCCTGAATGGATATTGGCACACGAGCAAACTGCAGCGCGTGGTCGCCGTGGACGCGCGTGGATGATGCCGAAGGGGAATTTCGCAGCTACATTACTGCTTCCTGTGTCTGGCCCACCTGCGGATGCCGCATTACGCTCTTTCATCGCTTCGCTTGCCCTTAGAGATGCGTTTGTCGCAGCTACAGGGCAAGAGGAAGCGTTTGCCCTTAAGTGGCCAAATGATGTTTTGCTAAGGGGCGGCAAGGTTGCTGGTATCCTTCTGGAAAGTGCAGGGCAAAGTGGCGGTATGAACCATTTGGCCATCGGCATCGGTGTAAATCTAGCCAGCGCACCGACCGTAGGTGAAGTCGAAGAGGGCGCAGTTCGCCCTGTATCTTTGCGCGGCGAGTTAGGTTTGACGGTTTCCGTCGAAGATTTTCTGGACCTGTTAGCAAGCGCCTTTGATCGCTATGAAGATCAATTCCGAAAATATGGCTTTGCCCCAATCCGTAGGGCATGGATGATCCATGCGGCGCGCTTGGGCGAGGTTATTACAGCGCGCACGGCACGTGAGGAATGGCAGGGGACCTTTCGTGAGGTAGACGAGACAGGGCAACTTGTTCTAGAGACATCCCAAGGCCGCATCGCCATTCCGGCGGCGGACGTATATTTCTAAATAGCGGAGCCAAGCTATGCTTCTGGCAATCGACTGCGGCAATACCAATACTGTTTTTTCAATCTGGGACGGTGAGCAATTCATCGGAACGTGGCGAACTGCGACAGATTGGAAACGCACAGCGGACCAATATTATGTTTGGTTGAGCTCGCTGATGGAGTTCCAGAAGATCGATGTGAACATCACAGATGTGATCGTTTCCTCTACGGTGCCACGTGTGGTGTTTAATCTACGTGTACTGTCTGACCGTTATTTCAACACGCGTCCTATTGTTGTCGGTAAATCTGATTGCAAGCTGCCAGTCGAAGTACGTGTCGACGCGGGTACAGCTGTAGGGCCCGACCGTTTGGTCAATACCGTCGCTGGGTTTGACCTGTATGGCGGTGATCTGATCATGGTCGACTTCGGCACGGCCACCACCTTTGACGTGGTCGATACGGATGGCGCCTATGTAGGGGGTGTCATCGCACCGGGCGTTAATCTTAGCCTTGAGGCTTTGCACCAAGCGGCGGCCGCATTACCTCACGTTGATATTTCTAAACCTCAGGCTGTTGTTGGGACCAATACTGTTGCCTGTATGCAATCGGGTGTATTTTGGGGTTACGTCGGTCTAGTCCGTGAGATATGTGCCCGCATTAAGGCGGAGCGTCACCGCGACATGCGCGTAATTTCTACAGGGGGGCTGGCCCCCTTGTTTCAGCAAGCAGAGAACCTGTTTGACGACTTTCAAGATGATTTAACGATGCACGGATTGACCGTGATTCATCGGTACAACAAGGAAAATAACTGATCTCATGAGCAGTGAACGTTTAATCTACCTGCCCCTCGGTGGCGCAGGCGAAATCGGCATGAACGCCTATGTATATGGCTACGGCAAACCAAATGAAGAACGCTTGATCGTTATCGATCTTGGTGTAACCTTCCCAGATATGGATGGTTCCCCTGGTGTTGACCTTATCCTACCAGACGTAAGCTGGCTGGAAGAGCGCAAAGACCGTATTGAAGCCGTTTTTGTAACTCATGCTCACGAAGACCACGTAGGTGCAGTTTCGCATACCTATTCACGTCTTGAAGCGCCAATCTATGCCCGCCCATTTACTGCAAACATCGCACGTCGCAAGATGTCAGAGTACGGCTATCCAGATGACGCAGTAACAGTTATGGGCTCTTGGCCTGAACAACGCGATTTTGGACCCTTTAAGGTTGGCTTTTTGCCTATCTCGCACTCGATCCCGGAAAGCGGTGCATTGGTTATAGACACGCCAGCAGGGCGCATCGTGCACACCGGCGATTTCAAACTGGACGAAACACCAATCGTTGGCGAAGCGTTCGATCCAGAGTTATGGGCTGAGGTTTGCAAAGACGGTGTTAAGGTCCTTGTCTGTGACAGTACCAATGTTTTCTCACCGAATGCTGGTCAATCTGAAATCACTGTTGGTCCTGAAATCGAAAAAATGGTTTCAGCTGCCACTGGTATGGTTGTTGCGACCACGTTCGCCTCTAACGTTGCAAGAGTGAAAACTCTGGCAGAAGCAGGCGAACGCGCAGGCCGTTCAATCGTCCTTTTGGGTCGTGCGATGCGCCGTATGGTTGAAGCTTCGATTGAGACGGGCGTGTTGAAAGACTTTCCAAAAGTTATCAGCCCTGACGACGCAAAAGCATTGCCACGCGAAAAGGTGATGTTGCTGGTGACTGGTTCACAAGGCGAACGCCGTGCAGCCTCTGCACAGTTGGCACGTGGCAAATATATGGGTCTCACAATGAAGGAGGGCGATACATTCCTCTTCTCGTCCAAGACTATCCCGGGCAACGAAAAAGGTGTTATTCAGATTATGAACGCCTTTTCCGAAAAGGGCGTTGATGTGGTTGATGACAGTTCTGGTCACTACCACGTGTCTGGCCACGCAAACCGTCCTGATATCCAGCGGATGCACGACATCGTCAAGCCAGAGATCCTGATCCCGATGCACGGTGAACACCGTCACTTGCGTGAGCACGTGAAACTGGGCGCTGAAAAAGGCATTACAGGTGTATTGGCCGTGAACGGTATGATGATCGATCTGACTGGCGATAAGCCACAGGTTGCAGAATATATCGAAACTGGTCGCACTTATTTGGATGGTTCTGTTCAAATTGGCGCACTTGATGGTGTTGTGCGTGATCGTATTCGTATGGCCCTAAACGGCCACGTGATCGTAACGCTGATCATGGACGAAGATGACGAGCCATTGGGTGATCCGTGGTGCGAAGTTTTGGGCTTGGCCGAAACTGGTACGTCTAATACTGCTTTGACGGACGTTCTAGAAGCTGACCTTTCACAGTTCTTGGGCCGTGCAAACGCAAAGACTTTGCGAGACGATGCAAAGTTGAATGAAGCTTTGCGCAAGATCGTTCGCCAGACTGGCCAGAACGAAGTTGGCAAGAAACCTGAAGTTACGATTGTGGTTAGCCGTCTTAGCTAAACCATTTTGTGGGAAGTGGGGCTGCATTGCAGCCCTTCATCCAGCTAATCGAATTCAAATAAAAAAGCCCCGGACCTTAACCAAGGTCCGGGGCTTTTTCACTATTTGTGGTCGGTGTTAGGTTGTCTTAGCCTTCATACCGCTCTGCAAAGCTTTTGCCGATGAAAGTTGGAGTGTGGTCACCCAAACCTTGGACACGTCCGCCACGATCGTTGTTACGATCACTTGTGTTATTATTGTTGTTGTTATTACGTCCACGTCCACCGCGTGTGCGGTTCGACTTCTGTGGCTCAGGCTGCGCTTGTGTTGCTTCAGGTACTGGTTGGGCAACTGGAGCAGGCGATGCAGCCTCAACCACAACATCTTTAACAGGTGCTTGTGCAACTACGGCTTCTGGTGCCTCCACAACAGGTGCCGTCTCAGCTGGTTTGCGCGTGCGGCTACGTGTCCGTTTTGGTTTTGCCTCGCGCGGCGCATCTGTTTCCACAGCGTCTGCCTTCGTCTCTTTTGGGGCAGAGGTTTCTTTAGCTGCATCTGCTTTTTTAGAAGCACGTTTTTTAGCAGGTTCAGCTGATTTCTCAGCCGGTGCCTTTTTTGCAAGTGGGTTTTCCAAACGTGGAATTTCTTTTTGAAGCAACCGCTCGACGTCTTCAAAGTTCTTTTCGTCACGTGGTGAGCAGATCATTACCGCTTTACCATCACGACCAGCGCGACCTGTGCGACCAATACGGTGCACGTAGTCTTCTGCGTGGCTTGGAACGTCGAAATTAAAGACGTGGCTTACGGATGGAACATCCAAGCCACGTGCAGCAACATCTGACGCACACAAGAAGCGCAATCCACCGCTGCGGAACTTTTCAAGCGTCTTAGTGCGTTGAGATTGGTCAAGATCACCGTGAATTGGGGCCGCATCATAACCATGCTTTGTCAAAGACTTAGCTACGGTATCAACATCAACCTTACGGTTGCAGAAGATGATCGCGTTAGCGCATTTGTCACCCTCGAGATCGATCAACTTACGTAAAACATCACGTTTTTCAGTCGCTTCGCGCTCTTTGCGAGACGCTTTGAACATAACGACGCTTTGTTCGATGTTCTCAGAAGCCGATGCCTGACGCGCGACTTCAACGCGCGCAGGGTTTGACAAGAACGTATTTGTAATACGCTCAATCTCTGGTGCCATAGTAGCAGAGAAGAACAAAGTTTGGCGCGTGAATGGTGTCAGACCAAAGATGCGTTCGATATCAGGAATAAATCCCATGTCCAGCATGCGGTCAGCTTCATCAACAACCATGACTTTCACGTCATTCAAAATCAATTTACCACGTTCGAAATGGTCAAGCAGACGGCCTGGTGTCGCAATGAGAACGTCAACGCCTTTGTCTATCAGCGTGTCTTGTTCCTTGAACGAAACGCCGCCAATTAACAGCGCCTTGGTCAATTTTACATGCTTGGCATAGGTGTCGAAGTTTTCGGCAACCTGTGCGGCCAATTCGCGTGTTGGGCAAAGTACCAGGCTGCGGGGCATGCGCGCGCGCGCGCGCCCGCGGGCCAGCATCGTGATTAGAGGCAGCGTAAAGCTGGCCGTCTTACCGGTACCAGTTTGGGCAATACCCAGAACGTCACGTCCCTCAAGGGCAGGGGGAATCGCACCGGCTTGGATGGGTGTTGGGCTTTCGTATCCAGCTTCAACAACGGCCTTGAGTACCTTAGGAGCGAGGTTCAGATCAGAAAATTTTGTCATGTATGTCCGAATGTTGCGGACAATATCGTCGCCCGCTGCAGCAATTTATGTCGGCCCTCATGGCCCTAGGGGCGACCCAATCGTCGCGACACTCGGCGGGGCATACCAAGAAGCAGCCTTCGGGTCAAATGCTCAGGTTAAGTCAGGAAAGTGCCGCGCCAATTTTGCATCTAAATCTAGATTTATTTCGCGAAGCAGATTGTGGCCCTTTAAACGATCTTGGAGTGCAGGCAGTGTCTACTGCCACTTCATCATAAAACCGCCTTAGCCCAGCTTTCCCGTCCGAGGCCTCGAGTGAAGTGAGAAGGGTATTGAGTGACAATCCGTCCTTTTTTGCAGCCGAAAGTTCAGCGCGGTAGGATCCGTGGTTAAGGCGGTATCTAAATGATTCCAGCCAGTCTTCCCAAGGTTTGGCATGGCAATGTGCCAAATCCATCGTTGGCAGCTTAACCTGTTGGGGATTTGTGACTTCTCCTTGGAAGACGTTGTGAATGCGTATGTTTACGTCCTCAAGGCCTGTACGTATAAACACTTTGCCTGCAACGTGGCTAAGGAACCCACCTTTTATATATTCCCCAAACTCTGGATAGATGTCTTTGACTATCGCATTGCGGGAAGGGCCGTTTGGGATAAAGCCTTTAAAAGTCTGACCATCCCCGACCAACTGTTCCATGGGCCGCAATCTTGCGCAAAGCGTCTGCTCGTCCAGTTTGTACAGTGTGGTGCCGATATCGGCTTGCGAAACGATGAATTCATCAACATCGATGTGGATCAGCCAATCGACATCAGTTTTGCGGTTATAGGCGTGGGTCGCGTTTTTACTTTGACGAACCTGATGTTTGACTGGGCGCTTTCCGCCCAATTTTTTCCAATGTGCATCGTTGCATTGATGAACACGAATTTTTGGGTGTGCTTTGAGTAATGCATAGGCGTCAGATTCTGGGTCATCCAGATAGATGAAAAGGCGGTGGGCACCTGCATCCAGATGGTATGCTGCAAAGCGTAAGACATCCAACGTGGGTGCCAAGATCGTCGCCACTACTCCCCAACGTGTCATTTGCAGCTTCCCTCGTTGAATACGTCAGGCGAAGATAGTTGACCCACCCAATGCCTAACCATGCCATGCACACCGGAAATATCAACCTGTAGGGTTAAACCATCATCTCCTTGGTCGCTGTTAAACGTATATCTGGATAGTCGCGTTCTACGCGGTCAATGTCCCATTGCAGGCGGGTCAGATACACAACGTCACCATCATTATCGAGCGAGATGTGCTGTTTGTTTGCATCGATGAATTTCTCGACAGCGGCCTTTTCTCCATTCACCCAACGTGCAGATGTGAATTGGGATTGCTCAAAGCGAACAGGCAGCCCGTACTCAAGTTCAATACGGCTTGCGAGGACTTCAAATTGCAATTGCCCAACAACACCAACGACAAAGCCAGCGCCGATGGATGGCTTGAATACTTTCGCAGCTCCTTCTTCAGCAAATTGCATCAATGCTTTTTCAAGGTGCTTAGACTTAAGTGGGTCGCCTGCACGCACACCTTGTAGCAATTCAGGAGCGAACGAAGGGATGCCAGTCACGCGAATGGCTTCGCCCTCGGTCAACGTATCGCCGATGCGCAATTGCCCGTGGTTTGGGATGCCAATGATGTCGCCAGCCCAAGCTTCTTCCGCCAATTCACGGTCAGATGCGAGGAACAGTACCGGATTGGAAATTGTCATCAACTTTTTGCTGCGTACGTGAGTCAACTTTTGACCGCGGTGGAAGTGACCAGAGGCGAGGCGCACAAATGCTACGCGATCACGGTGCTTTGGATCCATGTTCGCTTGAACCTTGAAAACAAAGCCTGCAACCTTCTTTTCCTCAGGTCCGATGTTGCGCGGCTGGGCTGTTTGAATCTGTGGCTCTGGGCCATAGTTGGCGATGCCTTCCATAAGCTCTTTTACACCGAATGAATTGATCGCAGACCCAAACCAGATAGGGGTTAGGGACCCTTCGGCCATGGCTTCTTTGTCCATGGGGGGCAGCAATTCACGTGCCATTTCCAGTTCTTCACGTAACTGTGCAAGCTGGGCGGCTGGTACGTGCTGTTCTAGCAATGGGTCATCCAAGCCATTGATCTCAATAGATTCAGAAACCTTGTTGCGATCGGCGCGATCCATCAATTCAAGGCGATCACGAAGGATGTCATAGCAGCCGATAAAATCGCGGCCCACGCCGATGGGCCAACTGGCTGGCGTTACGTCTATGGCAAGGTTTTCTTGGATCTCGTCGATGATTTCGAAAACATCGCGGCTTTCGCGGTCCATTTTGTTACAGAATGTTAGGATTGGCAGGTCGCGCATCCGGCAAACTTCAAAAAGCTTTTGTGTTTGTGACTCAACGCCTTTTGCACCGTCGATAACCATAACCGCTGCATCAACAGCTGTAAGTGTGCGGTATGTATCCTCGGAAAAGTCAGAGTGACCGGGGGTGTCAACAAGGTTGAACCGGAACTCTTTGAAATCAAATGACATTGCGGATGCTGATACTGAAATTCCACGATCTTTCTCCATCGCCATAAAGTCAGAACGCGTCCGGCGCGATTCACCTTTGGCCCGTACTTGGCCCGCCATTTGGATTGCACCACCAAACAACAAGAACTTCTCTGTGAGAGTCGTCTTTCCAGCATCCGGATGCGAAATAATCGCAAAAGTACGACGGCGCGCGATTTCAGGCGGCAAGGCGGGGCGGTTTGAGGCGTTATCCAACATATCAGCCCCTATAGATTGAGGGGTCTGGTCGCGCAAGCGGTGCGAGTCAGGATAGTTTTGTCAGCGTGCTGAAGCGCGGCGCAAAATGGCGGCAGCATCCGGGCGATTCAGTAGGCCTTCTTGAACGTCCAAACCTGCATGCGGTCTGTCCGAGTGGCCGGGGATGACATCACCCATTTCTTTAGCGATATGTGCTGGCAACACGGGTTTAGTGCGCTTGTCTATCAACATGGACTCTGCTGCTATACCTTCAGCGTAGATGATTTGATGGCTGTCAAAGAGCAACTGAAAGTAATCGACGTATCCACCAGCTTTAGTGAATACGGTGTCATCATTCAAGAGATAGCGCACTTTGACCAATAACTCGGCACGGCCTGCACCCAACTCATCCGAGCGTTGATAGATGAAAAGGCGGTGATCAGGACTGACGATAAGGTCGTTGTCGTTGTTAAGTGTACCGGCCTTGATGCAAATCGGGGCAAATTCGCCCACGGCCCGAACCGTGTTCTGTCCGATCCATTGTACTTTTTGCGGCCCGTCATCGCGGGTTAAAACGCGGTCGCCAACATTGAGCTCTTCAATGCGGCGTTGTTCGCCAGAGGCAAGCGTAATGTGAGTTCCACGAGAAAAACTCACGCAGGCAACTTGGGCGAATGTGTGTGCGGGTGTCTTTGTATTGATCCCGACAAGACTATAGCTTGTGTGGGCTGCAAGTGGGGACAAAGGGAGTAAATAAATCTCGTTTATATCGCCTTCGTCGTCGCCTTCGACCAAAATTAAGGCGTCTGTTATTTGTCCGTCCGGTGACATAAAGGTCAATGCACTGTCCAAGTGCAAAGCAGAGCCAACGGCCCCAATTTCAGTGCCCTCCGCTACAGTGAATTTGATTTCTGAAACCGCATGAAGGGCCAATCGAACAGGCTCGATCGATTTGCCTAATTCGTAAACATCATCCAGCAATAATTCTGCAGCAAAAGACAAAGGGTCATCCAAGTTTGCGCCGTCAATTACCAAAAAATCGGTACTTTTGTAGACGGGCAGGGTTTGCGCTGGAGCAAGTGTGGATGATTTTGACTGAGGCATTGTGGACCATTCAGGATGAGACGATGATAGTGGGCTAAACTATGACTGTGGCGGTATCAGGTCAATTGCAGTTCTTTTGCTAGCGCTTAGAGGACTGACGGTGTTAGTGCTATATCAAATTGAAAAAGGGACGGATCATGGATTTAGGAATTTCGGGTAAACGGGCACTGGTCTGTGCATCATCAAAAGGTTTGGGTTTGGGCTGTGCGCAGCAGCTTGCTGCGGCTGGCGTAAACCTTGTGATGAACGCACGTGGTTCAGAAGCATTGGAAGCCTCAGCAGCCGCTATTCGTGCCGAATACGGTGTAGAAGTTGTTACTGTTGCCACCGACGTGACTACGCCTGAAGGTCAGGAAGCGGTTCTTGCCGCTGCGCAAGGTGTTGATATTCTTGTCACAAACGCAGGTGGGCCACCTCCTGGTATGTGGTCTGATTGGACCCGTGATGATTTCATCAAAGCCATTGATGCCAATATGCTGACACCGATCACATTGATGAAAGCGCTATTGCCGGGAATGATGGACCGTGGCTGGGGGCGGGTAGTTAATATCACGTCACAGTCGGTCAAAGCACCGATTGCTGTGTTGGGATTATCCAATTCTGCACGCGCAGGTTTGACCGGTTATGTCGCAGGCACTTCGCGCCAAGTTGCTGGCCACGGCGTCAATATCAACAATCTTTTGCCGGGTATTCACGACACTGATCGCGCAATTGCACTTGATACGGGTGTTATCAATGCAAAAGGGATCACGATGGAAGAAGCACGTGCAGAACGCGCCGCTACGATTCCCGCAGGTCGTTATGGTTCGGCCGCTGAATTTGGTGCCGCTTGTGCATTTTTGTGCAGCCAGCATGCTGGATTTATTGTTGGGCAAAACTTGCTGATGGATGGCGGCGCGACGAACGCAACTCTCTAACCATGGCAACGCCAAAAGAACGGTTCTCGTTAAAGGACCATCTGTTTAACCCAGAGACGATTGGGCGGCTAGCGCAGGAATTTGGCGCTGGCATCCCATCCTTTGATGGAACGCGTTTTGAGAGCGAAGCCTTAGCGGGCTTTGCTGATCGCGAGCTGCTGCAGCGTCTTGAATGGATGGCAGATTGCATGGAAACGCAGCTTGCGTCTGATTTTCCAACAATGGCGGATCAACTTGAGGCGGCGATGCCTAAGATGTTGAACCCAACCTTGAGTGATGACGACTTTGGCCATTTTATCCACGCGGTTCCCGGTATTTTGGCTGTGCGGCACGGACTTGAAGACCACCGTGAACGTTCCCTTGATCTATTGTATGAAGCGACAAAGCGCTTTTCGATGGAATTTTACATCAGACCATTCTTGAATCGTTGGCCCGATGAAACGTTGGCACGTCTTGCTGTGTGGGCGCAGGATGAAAACTATCATGTGCGTCGTTTGGTGAGCGAGGGGACACGGCCACGTTTGCCTTGGGCTAAGTCGGTTGCCTTGACGCAAGAGCAAACCATTCCATTTTTGAATGCGTTGCATGCGGACATTGCGCGGTTTGTAACCCGTTCAGTCGCAAACCACATGAATGACATATCTAAGATTAATGCCGACACAGTTGTTTCGCTACTGGTTGATTGGAAAAAACAGGGCCGCCAATCGGTTAAAGAGCTGGATTGGATGACCCGCCACAGCCTTCGGACCCTTGTAAAACAGGGGCATATGGGCGCGCTAGAGTTGTTGGGTTACAGTAGGCACGTGCCGATTTCTGTCGATGCACAAATACTCACTCCTGTTGTGATGATGGGGGATGCAGTTTCATTTGAGATTACGATTTCTGCACAAACGCAATGCCCTGTGCTTGTCGATTATCGGATCGAATTTGCGCGTGCTGATGGCAAACGTGCTGAAAAGGTATTCAAACTCAAGCAGGGTAAGGTTGGGCCAGATGCCCCGCTGAACCTGAAAAAGGCACATAAATTGAAGGCGGATGCGACCACCTTTACTTTGTTTGAAGGCGCGCATCGCATCACAATTCAGGTCAACGGTGTCGATCATACGGTTTTGGATTTCCAGCTGACCTCCAATTAACACATCACATTGCAGTGTGTTGCACTTCGGTAGTGGCGCGAATGTTACGAGGCTGTTAGAGCGATCACGAATTATTTGCCCGAGGAAATCATGCAAGCCACAGCCCTTATCGTTATTTTTGCATTTGTTGTAATCGCTAGTCTTTTTGCTGCACCGCGTCGTGCAACAGTCGATGGTTTCTTTGGTGGTATGTCTGAAAATGGCGGCGCACCTGGTCTTTGGGTTTTAGTCTTGAGCCAAGTGACAACTTGGATTTTTGCGCGAAGCCTCATGAATGCGGCCATCTTGGGGTACTTTTACGGAATCGCGGGCACTCTGGCTTACGCGGGGTATTACGCTTCATTCCTAACTGGTGGGTTCATTGTCTTGCGTTTGCGCGAGGGTGGGGCAACGTCGGTTCAAGATTGGCTTGGGGCGCGCTTTGGCAAAGCAGGAACAACAACCTATAATGTGGTCATTGGTTTGCGCCTTCTTTCCGAAGTTTTTGCCAACCTATTGGTCGTCGGGTTGATTGCAGCCGCTGTGCTAGGTGGATCTGGTACATCGGCGATACTTATCGTTGCTGTTTTGGGTTTTGCCTATTCCGCATGGGGTGGCATGAGTGCTGCGCTGCGCACGGACGTCGTTCAGATGACTTTGTTCCTTGTCGCATTTGGTGCGGCGTTCATCGCGTTGGTCGCGGGTCCTGATTTCAATCCGGGTGCAGTTTTGACAGCTCCGGGCACTTCTGGACCATATAATGGTTGGGTTTTACTGGTTGTTGCCGCGCTTCAGGTGTTTTCCTATCCGGCACATGATCCTGTGATGATGGACCGTGGATTTATTGCGGACAAAGAGACAACACGCCGCTCTTTCCTGCATGCTTTTTGGATTTCAACACTGTGCATCATTGGATTTGGGTTCTTTGGCATCCAAGCCAGTCTGACAGGTGCCGAATATGAAGGTGAATTGATAGGCACGTGGAGCACCATGTTCCCTGCGTGGGTATTTGTATTGTTGATGGTGTCGCTGTTGGTGTCAGCACTCAGCACTTTGGACAGCGCACTTGCGTCTGCGGCACGGTTGGTTGTTGACGAACTACGCCTAGCGCCGCGCAGCCTCAATGGCGGACGCGCCGTGATGGTTGTCTTTATGTTGGCAGGTGGTGTTTTAACACTGTGGGGCAATAAGACGCTGTTTGATGCTGTCGCCGTTTCAGGAACTGCATCTATGTTTCTATCACCTGTCTTGATAGTTGGATTGGTTATGGGGCGTCAAATCGCACTTTGGTCATATCTTGTGGCGTTTACATCGGCCATTCTAGGCGCATTTGCCTATTTTGGTCGCGCTTGGCCCAGCATCGCAAGCATCCTTCCTGAAGGCCACAAATACGAACAGTTGCTAGTGATTTGTATTGTTGTTTTGGTTGTTGGTTTTACTGCAGTGCTTGCGGGGGCGCGGAAGGGCTGATAGCTGCTAATCCGACCCTTTTCATCGGATAATAAAGGCTGCACCGTTGAGCACTTCGAATGATCACACGCCACGGCTGGAAATCCGTAACTTGCGCCGCAGCTTTGATGGCCGCGCAGTTGTTGATGATGTTTCTCTAAAGATTATGCCTGGGCAGGTGACTTGCCTGCTTGGTCCGTCTGGTTGTGGTAAGTCTACCACTTTGCGGATGATTGCTGGCGTCGAGATGCAAGACAGCGGCGAAATTTACGTAGATGGCAAACTGATTTGCGACACAGTCATGCGAGTGCCGCCTGAACGGCGTGAAATTGGCCTGATGTTTCAAGATTTTGCATTGTTTCCCCATCTTAGCGTGGCCGACAACGTCGCCTACGGGCTGACCGGATCGAAGGCCGACAAGCGCACGCGCGTCGAGGAATTGCTTTCCCGTGTGGGGCTTTCACAGTTCATTGACGGGTACCCGCATCAGCTATCTGGCGGTGAACAACAACGTGTTGCTTTGGCTCGCGCCTTGGCTCCACGACCACGCATTATGCTAATGGATGAACCATTCTCTGGCTTAGATAACCGCCTGCGGGATGGCATTCGTGATGAAACGCTGAGTATTCTGAAAGAGGAAGATACTGCGGTGCTTCTTGTAACGCATGAACCGTATGAAGCGATGCGTATGGCCGATGAGATCGCATTGATGCGCAATGGCAAGATCGTGCAGCAAGGGGCACCCTACAACGTTTACACACGACCGCTGGATCGTGCATCTGTTGCGTTCTTTAGCGATGCTAACATGCTTAACGCCACTGTCGAAGGCGCATTGGCAGTGACCCCCTTTGGTCGGTTCTTAGCGCCTGGGATGCCTGACGGAACAAAGGTTGATATCACCTTTCGTCCACAGCACCTGCGGATCGATTTTGACCGAGCGGGCGAGGGGCCAAAGCCAACGCCTGCCGATGGAACCGCTGCGCGGGCTGTTGTTGAACGCGCAAGATTCATGGGTAACGAAAGCCTTGTGGAATTTCGATTGGATCACGATGGAACCTTGATGAAGGCCACCGTGCCCAATGTTTTCTTACCCAAAGTTGGAACTGTGATGTGGTTGACCGTGCCACGCGACAGATGTTTTGTATTTCAAGCGGATGAGGTTGAGTGATGCGACTTTTGACAGAATTTGGAATGGGCACATCGCTGCGCCGTGGGGACTATACCCAAGCTGCAAAGCGTGCGGTCCAAGATGCGCTGTGGCACAATTCGATCAATTTGGCGGAGCTGTTTGATTTCCCAAAAGATGCCATGCAGATCACTGTCGAGATTGCGGTTCAGAAACCCGAAGAGGTCGACGTGAAAGCTGTGGCCGAGGTGTTCCCATACGGCAAGACGACGTTCAAGGTTCACAAAGGCGGTTTAGATGTAGCGCGCCCTGAAGGCACCGGAAACCCGACAATTATGGCAAACGTTGCCTTGTCTGTCGCCTTTGATATGGAGCGTTCGGATGACTGATAGTGTTCAAGAACAGCGTATTATTATCGAAATGGGCATGGGCAACGATTTGCACGGTAAGGATTACACCAAGGCCTGTGCGCGTGCGATTGAGGATGCATTCCGCCACTCATCATTGCCGTTGTTTGGTGCGCTTGAAATGTCCCACGACGCAATGCGTGTTCAGGTTACGGTTGGGGTTCAAGAGCCTGACAAAGTTGATGTCGATACGTTGGTTGCCAAACTGCCACGCGGGCGCGCCGAAGTAACCGCCGTGTTTGGCGGCATGAACGTTGTTGCTGAAAATGGCAGTGATACCATTGTTATTGCACAGGCAGCTGTGGAAGCGTTTTTGCCGCCACAAAAAGGTTGGAAGCTGAAAAGCTAAGGTTTGTAATCACTTAAGCGTTTTCCAACTTCATCAACGAACATTTCAGGCCGCGCTTCTGCTGTTTGAATGAGATCAGTTCGGAAGACGCGGAATGCTGATTTGCGTTCGCACCATGCGGTCAATGTCCAGACACGGCCCCAATAGTCGATCTGTAGCGGGCGAACAGTGCGTGTGGTTACCCTATCACCCTTAGAATTGTAGGTTATCTGTAGCTTCTGCTTGGCCTTAATTGCCGCACGGATCAAAGGCATGGATGAGAACCCGCGTGCTGCGTCTGCAAAGGGGGAACGTGCAAACTTCCATGCCTCTGCTGAATCAACGCTGCGTTCTGGGAGAGCATTGTCCAATTTTTCGGCGAGGCTTTGCGCTGCTGCGCGAAAGTTTGGGTCGGCGGCTTCAACAACAATTGCCAATCCTAGGTTCAAAACCTCAAGTTCAGCTTGTGTCAGCGTTATTGGGGGCAGCGTGGTGACGTCCAACGTGCGATACCCAATGCCGCGCGACCCTTCGATGGGTACGCCGGATGCGGTTAGCTGATCTATATCGCGGTAGATCGTGCGCACCGATACATCCATAGCACTGGCAATATCAGAAGCGCGAAGCAACGCACCACCTCGCAACATTTGCATTATTTCAAATAGGCGCTCGGATTTTTGCATGCTTTACCTTTTTTCCGTGCAGCCATCCTAGCAAAGAACACAACTGACATAAACCTGTCAGTTGTGTTGTGTTTGACTATTTCATGGCATAATTGCTAACCGGATCTTGGGCGAAATGCCTATTCTCGCTTTTCCCTGCCCAATTTGCTGACTAGAAAGGAAATTAATGAATGAGGTGCGCCGTTGAGCGTACGAGACATAAAAATAGGAGACACGTTATGTCACTAGGACCTTGGCAAGTATTGCTAATCGCTGTTGTTGTGTTGGTGCTTTTTGGGCGCGGCAAGATCAGCTCGTTGATGGGTGAAGTCGGTAAAGGCATCACATCATTCAAGAAAGGCATTTCTGAAGGCACCAAAGAGATGGAAGACGAAGCAGCTGACGTTGCTGAGACCATCAAAGACGTGACGCCTGAATCTGACAAAGAAGACAAGGTTTAAGCCATGTTTGGAATGGGCGGGGTAGAGATGCTGGTGATCGGCATCGTCGCCCTTATTGTTGTTGGTCCTAAGGATCTGCCGATGTTGTTCCGTAATGTGGGACAATTTGTTGGTAAGGCCCGTGGCATGGCGCGCGAATTTCAGTTCGCTATGAACAAGGCTGTGGATGAGTCTGGGATGAACGACATCTCAAAAAGTCTTAAGACGGCGACCAACCCGATTGGATCGGCCCTAGATAGCGTTAAAGATGCGGCCGCCGATGCGACAAAGGATCTGAACATTGATCCTGACAGCGAGACAGGCAAGTTGGCGGCGAAACGTGCCGAACAGACCAAAAAAATCCAAGCATCTACTGCACGTGCTGCCGCGACACGCAAAGCAGACGAGGCCGCAGCCGCCTTGGCCAAGGCTGATGAGGCTGAGGCCGCGCTGAAACCCGCACCAAAGAGTGAAACATGAGCCAAGCTGAAGACCACATGGATGAAAGCAGCGCACCGCTGATTGAACATCTTACCGAACTACGTTCGCGTTTGATCCGCTCGGTTGCGGCTTTCGTTATTGCGATGCTTTTCTGTTTTATCTTTGCAGGCTACCTGCTGGACTTCCTTTTACTTCCAATCGAAAAAACAATGCGTGAATTGGGTAACCCTAATCCAGTCATGCAATATACAGCTCCTCAAGAGTATTTCTTTACGCTGTTACGGATTGCAATGGTCGGTGGTCTTGCTTTGAGTTTTCCGGTGATTGCGACACAGCTTTGGCGCTTTGTTGCACCGGGTCTCTACCGCAATGAAAAATCTGCATTCTTACCGTTCATCGTTGCTTCGCCCGCGTTGTTCATGATCGGGGCGATGTTTGCCCACTTAATCGTAACACCGCTTGCGATGCGCTTTTTTCTAGGCTTTGCGGATCTTCCGTCAATGTTGTCGCCTTTGCTAACAGGGGCGGAGAACATTTCTGAAAATAAGACGGGCATTGATATCGTGTTTAACGGTAAGGTGAACGAGACGCTTGATATCACATTGAAATTGATCGTCGCTTTTGGCCTCTGCTTCCAATTGCCCGTGCTTCTGACGCTTATGGGCAAAGCTGGTTTAATCGATGCCGATGGCCTACGTCGCGTGCGCAAATATGCGGTTGTTGGCATTCTGACACTGGCCGCGGTTGTGACGCCTCCAGATGTTATCACCCAAGTTATTCTGTTTGTCGCTGTTTATGGCCTGTACGAAATATCCATTCTTTTGGTGGCTCGTGTTGATCGTGATCGTGAAGCCAAGCTACGTGAAGATTGTTTCTATGAAGACGATGATGAAGAGCCCTTGGATGATGAAGATGGCGAGGGTGACCTCAAGTGATTGACGATCCGATGGATCGTATTGCGCAAGCATTAGAACGTCTGGCACCGGCCCCGCTGCCTGCGCCAGACTTTTCCTCAGCCACTGCGTTCGTATGGCATACGCAACCTGATCGGTTAGAGGCTGTCCCGAAAGTTGCACGTGTTGCCCTGAACCTATTGGTTGGTGTTGATCGCTCACGCGACACTTTACTGGCCAATACTCGTCAGTTTGCAAAAGGCTTGCCCGCGAATAATGCGCTTTTGTGGGGCGCACGTGGCATGGGAAAATCCAGTCTTGTCAAAGCCATTCATGCAGATGTTCAGGCAGATCATGCTCACTTAAAGATCGTCGAATTGCAGCGGGAAGATTTGCCATCGGTCGCTCGTCTACTGAACCTTCTCCGCGGATCAGGCGATCGCTTCATCCTATTTTGTGACGACCTTAGCTTTGGCCAAGATGATGCGCACTATAAGTCATTGAAGGCTATTCTTGACGGTGGAATTGAAGGGCGTCCAGAAAATGTGGTTCTTTACGCAACCTCAAACCGTCGTCATTTGATGCCACGTGATATGATTGAGAATGAGCAGGGCTCTGCCATCAATCCTGCCGAGGCCGTTGAAGAGAAAGTGTCTTTGTCTGATCGTTTTGGTCTTTGGCTTGGTTTTCATGCCTGTGATCAGGATCAATATCTGGCAATGATTGATGGGTACTGTGACGCACACGGGCTGAAAATTCCGCCCGAAACGCTGCGTGCAGAAGCCATTGAATGGCAAGCGACCCGTGGTTCACGCTCTGGACGGGTTGCGTGGCAGTTCTTCACCGACCTGGCAGGGCGTCATGGCGTTAAGCTGTAGATAAACTGGTACGAAGTGGCCCATCGAAGGCCCACTCTGGTTAGTTTTACTGCAGAAATGGCAACGGATCGACACTGTCAAAGCCATTGCGAACCTCAAAGTGTACATATGCATCGTCACCCGTGCGAAGGCTTGCGATGGCTTGTCCTCGGCGAACGCTATCGCCTTTTTGGACCTTAACATCTGTGACATTCGCATAAACAGTCAGCAGGTTGTCTGGATGGCGGACAACGATGATCGGAACCCCATCACCGCTTTTGGTGATTGCTGCGACTGAACCGCCGTCGGCTGCCTTAACGGCTGTGCCTGCGCCACCTTTGATGTTAATTCCCTCGTTCTTACCCTTTGAATAAGCGCGAATAATAGAACCGCTCACTGGGTATGTCATCTTGGCGACTTTTGCTGGCGCGCTTTGTTTCCCCACATCTGCGACAGGCTTCACAGGTTCCGCTGCTTTTGCGGCTGTCTGGGTTGCTGGTGCCTCAACGTCGTTCTTAGGCAAAGGCGTTGCCGCACTTGGCGGCGTTGGGGTTAGTGTTCCTTCGCCCGGAGCCTCAACCTTGGCCTGTTCGGTTTGCTTGCTGGGAGGATTTTGTTTTGCAACTGGGATCAACAGGAACTGACCTTCGCGCACTGCAAAATCGCTACCGAGGCCGTTCCATTCAGCAAGTGACTTCGCCGACACCTGATAAAGACGGGCCACTGTGAACGCTGTTTCGCCGCGCTCTACTTTGTGCCGGATAGGTTCGACACCCGTAGGCGTTGATGTACCAGAAGCAGGTAATTCAGCCGTCGTGACCGGTGTTGTATCCGGGGAGTTGTTGATAGCGTTTCCGGCCAACGCGGTCACATCGACAGGTTCACTGGAGAGGCCAGTAAGCGCAGATGGTTCAGTAACGCGATTGGGCAAAGCAATAATTTCGCCTTTGCGCAATGGGACATCCGCGCCGACACCGTTGAACTTGCTTAGCTCTACGGGGTCGATATCAAGGCGTTTTGCAACATCGTTCAAAGTGTCGCCACGGTTGGCAACCACGACCTGATAGTTTGGATAAGAGATGACACCGCGCGTGTCTGCTTTTGGACGATCCGTCGTAGCATTTACGGCAGCTTCAGCTGTTGAAAAACCACCAGTCAAGCCACGAAAATCTACGTCAAATGGCTGATCGCCGCAGGCGGTTAGTGCGCTCAAGGCAACACTCGCCATCAAAATGCGTGCGCGCGTGCTTGCAAGGTGGGGTAAGATGCTCATCTGCTTGTCCTCTCGTGGCTTCGTGTAATCCGAAGCTTTCGATGCTCTCTACCTTATTTTTGCCTGTTTTACCAGTTGTCTTTGATAGCTGTATTTGGGGCAATTCAGCGTAAACTTGCCAGTTTTCTGACTAAATCTTGACCAATTGGACATCTGAAGCTGCAAATTTTCCTGTTTAGCTATTTTGACTTAGCTATCTTTGCCCAACCCTTCAAGGAGAGGCACAAAACGAACAGGGCGCAACTCAGAGTATTCTAAGCCGTCCTCTGTTTTATGAACCTTGATCAAACTTTGAACCGTGTCTGATTGACCAACAGGCACAACCATGATGCCACCCATCTTTAGTTGGGCGAGCAGGGGGCCAGGTGGATCTTCGGCTGCCGCTGTAACTATGATGCGATCAAAGGGGGCTTGTTCTGGCAGACCGAAACTCCCATCCCCTGTCAATGCGGTGATATTGTTCAAATCGAGGTTGTCAAAAATATCACGGGCCTCGCGGACAAGGCGACGGTGGCGATCTACGGTGTAAACGCGGCGGGCCAGTTTACTAAGGATTGCTGCTTGATAGCCAGAGCCAGTACCCACCTCTAGAACCTTATCACGCGGCGAAACCTGTAAGGCCTGAGACATCAATGCAACGACTGATGGTTGGCTGATAGTTTGACCACATGCGATCGGAAGGGGCATATCTTCGTATGCGCGATCCGCGAACAAGCCGCGTACAAATGGACCGCGATCAATGCTTTCCATTGCAGCCAATACACGTTTGTCCGTTACGCCCTTGGAACGCAATGCATACAAGAACTGCATCTTGCGTTCCGCTTCAGTTGACTGTTCTTGCGACAGGTCGTCATTCATGAATTGATGCCCTTCAGGCTATCCATGATGGCGTGATCGGTAAGGTCTGCGCGCATGGGAGTGACAGAGATGTATCCATCCAAATTTACAGCCGCATCGGTCCCAGCCGTGCAAATGGCGCGCTGATCTCCGCCTTTGATCCACAGAAAACGCCGACCAGAGGGGGCATCATGGGGTTGCGTTGAAAAGCCGGTGTCAGGGCGACGGCCTTGCGTGGCAAGGCGTATTCCCTTTACGTCACTTGCTGGAACAGGTGGGAAATTTACATTGTAAAACAGTGAGTAATCAGCTGTCTCACTGGGTGTTTCTTCTAAGATACGGCGAACAACTTCGGAACCATGCTGCGCTGATGCCTCGAATGGGTCCTCAAGGCTAAGGTTGTCAGGGCCATAATATTGGGAAAGCGCTATTGCGGGCAACCCTTGAAGCGCTGCCTCCATAGCGGCGCCGATCGTGCCTGAATAAAGTGTATTTTCAGCAGAGTTGTTGCCGCGGTTAACACCAGACAGAACAAGGTCAGGCAGGTTATCTTTCATTACTTCGTGCAGGCCTGCAAGGACGCAGTCCGCAGGGGATCCCTCGACCGCATACCGCTGTTCACTGATTTTATTGATCAACATGGGGTGGGTGTAGCTGATGCAGTGCCCGACCCCGGATTGTTCAAAGGCGGGAGCGACGATCCAGACCTCTCCATTTGGACCGGCGACGTCTTTTGCGATTGCTTCAAGGGTTTTCAACCCAGGAGCAGTTATGCCGTCGTCGTTGGTGATCAAAATGCGCATGATAAGCCCCTTTGCGCTTTTGATAGGCAAGGGGGAGGCTTGCTGCAAGGGGGGGAGCCTCTGGCAGGAGTTTTTTAGTAAGATGAAGAGGGGGCGTTGCGATTAAGACTCAAGCGAGAGCGGCAAGGGCCTTTGCTGCTTGAGCTTGTGTATCGCTTAGGTTGTCGCGGTTTTCACCCGGATAGAAGCGCGCACGTGTTGCGGTTGGCATTGGATCGGGTGTTAGGATGTGAACCTTTGGCCCGTTTGTTGATGTTTCAGCCTGCCAACTGCGGGCAAGTGCGATTTGCGCGGCTTTGGTGGCGCCATAGCTGCCAAAAAACTGTTGGCCGGCACGTGGATCATCGAAAAAGACCGCCTGTCCTGTTTGCCCCAGAAGAGGTGCTACAAAGGAAATCAGCGTCGCAGTAGCTGTGATGTTGCCTGCGATCGACTTAGTCAGATCTTTACTGTCGATATGGGATGTTGGTGTCAGTGGCGCGGCATGGATCGCGGTATGAAGCCACATATCAAGTTTGCCCCAGCGATCATAGATGCCGCGGCAAAGGGTGGCCATCGCATCTTCGTTGTTCACATCCATCGGTGCAAGTGTCGCGCTGCCACCTTTGGCTTGAATGCGATCATCCAGTTCCTCGAGTGCACCCGTAGTTTTTCCTACTGCGATGATGTGATGCGTGTCGCAAAGCGCAATCGCCAGTGCGGCACCTAGGCCGCGAGACGCGCCGGTGATGAGAGCTGTTTTTGTCATGCCCGCGTGATGCGTTGAATTCGTCCAAAGGTCAAGTTTTTGTACGGTGATATGTGAGCGTCAGATGGGCACAGTGATGGAGCGCATCGGTAGGGAGAGGAAAATCAAGGGGCAGGAGGATAGATCGTTTGCCATCAAATTCAAAAGTTGTTGGATAAAGGCTGCGCATTGTTTCTGGAAGGGTTGAGTTACAGCTGAGAAATAAACCCAGTGTTACGGGCCGTTTTGGCGACCAACTTGCGCGAAGCGTTGACCCAATACCGGATGTCGCTGGCAGCCAAGCAGGTTCCCCCCACTTTAATGTTTCGGTGAGGTCGCCAATTTTCGCAACCTTTGCCGCATCGTGGACTATGTCGCGTAACGTGCAGAAATGCGTTTGGGCTGCTTGTGGCCAATTGCTTAAGATGTCTTGAAAAGGGTTTTTTGTGTTTTTCATACTGCCAGCATCACATGAGATGCTGACAGTATCTGGCAGTAGAAATGGTTTTTGTGAAAGAGCTTATTCAGCAGCTTTCATTTCAAACCCTTCTTCAATCTTATCAGTTGGTTTTACCGGATATTCGCCTGAGAAACATGCATCGCAATATTGTGGACACTTATTGTTGCGGCCTTTTTCTTCACCAACGGCACGGTACAAGCCGTCCAATGAGATGAATTTAAGGCTATCAACAGATAGGTGATCGCGCATCTCGTCTTCGGTCATCGTTGCGGCCAGAAGCTTGTCGCGTTGGGGGGTATCGACACCGTAAAAACAAGGCCATGCTGTTGGAGGGGAGGCGATACGGAAGTGCACTTCGGCTGCGCCAGCGTCCAAGATCATCTCTTTGATCTTACGCGATGTCGTGCCGCGTACAACAGAGTCATCGACCAAGATGATGCGTTTGCCTTTGACCAAAGCACGGTTCACGTTCAACTTGAGGCGTACACCCATGTTGCGGATTTGCTCTGTTGGTTCAATAAACGTGCGGCCCATGTATTGGTTGCGGATGATGCCCATCGCATATGGAATGCCTGACTCAAGAGAATAGCCAATGGCTGCTGGCGTACCGCTGTCAGGGACAGGGCAAACAAGATCAGCCTCAACGGGTGCTTCTTTTGCCAACTCGCGACCAATTGCTTCGCGAGTCTCATAGACTGAGCGCCCCCCAAGGATGCTATCCGGGCGAGAGAAGTAAACGTGCTCAAAGATACAGAACCGTGGTGCGACGCGGCGGAAGGGGAAGTGGCTCTGAACGCCATGCTTTTCGCTTATGACAACCATTTCGCCTGGTTCGATTTCACGGACAAATTCTGCGCCAATGATATCAAGAGCGCAGGTTTCTGAGCTAAGGGCCCAACCATCGCCAACTTTGCCCAAGACAAGTGGGCGAACACCCAATGGATCACGAACACCCATCAATTTGGTGCGGGTCATCGCAACGATAGAAAAGGCACCTTCAACACGACGCAATGCATCTTCCATACGTTCTGGAATGCTGCGCTGCATAGAGCGGGCCATCAAATGAATGATACATTCGCTATCTGATGAACTTTGGAAAATTGAGCCACGTTCGATCAATTCGCGACGCAACGCATTGGCGTTGGTAATATTGCCGTTATGAGCAATCGCAGCCCCACCTTGGGCGAACTCGCCAAAAAACGGCTGTACGTCGCGGATCGCTGTTTGGCCTTTGTTGCCTGAAGTGGAATACCGCACGTGACCGATCGAAAGCGGCCCCGGCAAAGTTTCCATAATCTTTTGGGACGTGAAGTTGTCACGCACATAGCCAAAGCGGCGTGCAGAGTTAAAGCCGTGTTCGTCGTCATAACTAACGATTCCTCCAGCTTCTTGTCCGCGGTGCTGTAGTGCATGCAGGCCAAGGGCGACAAAGTTTGCCGCATCTTTTGTTCCTATGACACCAAAGATGCCACATTCTTCCTTTAATTTATCATCATCAAATGGATGGGCGGGGGGCATATGTTGGGACAAAGGGTAGCTCCTGTTCCGTCAACTGTAATTGTGCCCCTGTTACGCATATTAGGGGCAAGTGTCACGAAACTATCATCGATTGTTGGATAGTTCCGTGAGTTAATTTTGTGTCATCGCCAGATCTGCTTGGTAAGCGGATGTTTCCGCTTATTCTGCTGCACCACAGCTGCCAACTAGGTTTTCGTATTGTTGTGTGATCCATCCAAGCGCCTGCTCAGGTTCTTGCTCTTGGATATCTCCCGTGAAGCGCCCAAATACTGCAGCGGAGCGGCTTTCGTCCACGATTGTAAACTCTTGACCAGTGATAACTGTGTCATAAACAAAGAAGGCGATTGCGACGAGCAGAAGGCCACGCACGACGCCAAAGAGAAAACCCAAACCCTGATCCAAGCCGCCCAGTGCAGAGCGGCGGATCAGCGAAGAAAAGAGAGGAGTGAATAAGGACATAACAATTAATGCAAGTGAGAAGACGATCGCAAATGCGCCAATGACGCTGAGTTCACAGCTATCTGCAATAATGTCGCCAACAACAGGTATTTCACGCACGAGTGGTTCGACGCGTGGAGCGAACATAAAACCCAGAACTGCCGCAGCGACCCATCCGACGATTGCCATGACTTCGCGAACCAAACCACGACCATAGGCCAGCAAAGCTGACAAAATGATGACTATGGCGACAACGCCGTCAATAATTGTAAAATCCATAGTCTTCAGCCTTTCGATTTCGATACTTATCCAGCACCGAACACTTCACCAACAAATGCAGTCAAATCACCCATTTGATTTAGGGATATGCCACTCACGTCTATCGACTTTCCGCCAGTAGGCGCGATTGCCGACGTAAAACCAAGTTTTTGCGCCTCTTTCAACCTGTTTTCGGTCTGTGGGGCCGGTCTGAGGGCACCAGAAAGACTAATTTCTCCAAAAACAACCGCCCCGTCCGGCAAAGCAGAGTCTTCTCGCGCACTGACTAAGGCTGCAGCAACAGCCAAGTCCGCTGCAGGTTCACTGATTTTCATGCCACCTGCGACATTCAAATATACATCGAGGCCCGTAAAGGGGATGCCACATCGTGATTCCAGAACGGCTAAAATCATAGCCAACCGTCCGCCGTCCCAGCCCACAACAGTTCTGCGCGGTTGGGAGTGGGGACTTGGTGCTACGAGGGCTTGAAGCTCGACCAAAACGGGGCGTGTGCCTTCAACACCTGCAAATACCACTGACCCGGGGCTTGGTTCACCACGCTCACTTAGGAACAATGCAGAAGGATTGGTGACTTGGGACAAGCCACGGCCCGTCATTTCAAAAACACCGATTTCGTCGGATGGACCAAAGCGGTTCTTTACGGCACGAAGAATGCGGAATTGATGTCCACGCTCGCCTTCGAAATACAAAACAGTATCCACCATGTGCTCAACGACACGTGGGCCAGCGATTTGCCCATCTTTGGTGACATGCCCAACCAAGATAACTGAAATACCGTTACGTTTGGCAAAAGTGGTCAATTCATGGGCTGCACTGCGCACCTGGCTTACAGAACCCGGGGCGCTGTCGACGGTATCGGACCACATAGTTTGAATGGAGTCGATGATGACCAGTTGGGGTTTTTCAACCTCAAGCGTGGTTAAAATGTTGCGTAGGTTTGTTTCTGCTGCAAGTTTAACGGGCGCATCGGCAAGACCGAGGCGTTTTGCGCGCATGCGTACTTGGGCATTTGCTTCCTCGCCTGACACGTAAATGGTTTTAAGGCCAGCATTGGCGAACTGAGCCGCGGCCTGTAGCAATAACGTTGATTTCCCGATTCCAGGATCGCCACCCACCAAAATTGCGGATGAAGGAACCAAGCCGCCACCTAATACACGGTCCAGTTCATTCATACCTGAGTGAGTGCGTGGAGGCGGGGCCTCTTCGGTAGCAAGGTCCGTGAGTTCAATTGTACTGCCACGCCGTGCACCAATAGACTTACTTGCCTTGCCGGTTGGGCCCGACGTTGAAAGGCCAGTGTCCTCAGAGATTGTATTCCAATCGCCACAGCCATCGCAGCGGCCTGACCATTTGGTTGAGCTAGCGCCGCAGGCGGAACATGTGAAGGTGGTTGTTGATTTTGCCATAGAGCTTATGTGCCTGAGCTATCGCGCGGGGTCAAAACCTAAATGACACTTATTCAGCAGCTTTCGGCGTCAGCTCAACAATGGTGTTGTCTGCACGCACAACTGTTTCGATGCCCAATTCTGGTAAGACGTCTTTGAGCTCCTCACGAAGGCGCACTAATTGGGCCGCAGCAACTGACTCTTCCAATTCAATTTCGTGCAGCCAATGCTTTAATTCGGTGCTTACCATTTTGGCTTGCCCCAAGCGTCCGTTGAATTGTTGCAATTCGAATTGACGTTGTTCCAAAAAACCACGTGCGCGCGTCACGCGATCGTCCGAATACACTTCGGCAAGCTCTTTCGAGACATGCGACATCTGCGCGGCAACCTCCAAAACAGTGGGCTCTAGAGACGATAGATCTGGGTGATCGCGCAAATACGCGAGACGCTCGCGCACACTGTCAAATTCATTGCTAAGGCGAAAAGCATCGCCGCGATCTGCAGCATGGACGGCACCATAAGCGCGTGAGACATCAGTCATACCAATTGAAAATTGACGGTGTGAGTTCTCAAGTTGAATGATGCGGCTGTTCGACGGAACAAAGAAGCAGATGCCAACGGCAAGGATGGTTATGCCAACCTGAACAAACATCCCTGCGTTCGGTACAGTTAGCCCGTCCCAGCGTAAGTTCATTTGGATCCAAGGTAAAATGCCAAAGCTTGCGGCGATGGTAGCGCACAAAATTACTAGGGACGCAGTGGCGAACACAAGCAAAGCGAGTCTTTGCATCAAATACTGAATAACAAAGGCCAAGGCCTTCAATTGCAACACGTCAGACCCTCCCCCAGAAGCGTTAGATTGTTGGTAAGCAAATATACGCTTTTTAGTTGTTCTCGCGAGGGGAAAAAATACTTTTTCAGGTCATTTTCACTGAAAAAGCGGCCAAGTTCTCAGCATTGTTGCAATTAAGAGTTCAATCAATTGCTTTTGGTTCGGACTGTTTACTAAACAGGGACACCAGAAGTGACGCGATGATACACGCGGTGAACAAATAGAGCCCCCATGCAGTTTCGATACGTCCGATCCCGATTCCCTTGGACAGGGTGATATACAACGCGATTAAAAAGATATCTGCCATCGCAAGTTTTCCAAGGATGTGAAGTGCTGGCAGCAGCTTTTGGCTCAGCAGGTTCCAATGCAGTAATGCCAAACCGATTGTCTTTGCATAGGGAGCAAACAAAGCAAAAACGGTTACCACAAGGGCCAGAAACACATCTGTTTCCCACAAGGATTGCAGGCCACTCATTACGCTGATTTCTTTGAGACCAAACAATGGGAGCAATCCAGCATTCAAAAGTGGGGCAAACCACGCAATGGGATAAAGGATCAAAAGGGACAGATTGGTATAGCGCAACATAGAAAACCTACTTCTAATACCATATGGATATGGGCGACCTAGCGGACCGCTTCAATAGGGCCAATTGCGCGACCATGGATGAATTGGTCAAGAAAGGGGTCACCCGACGTATCGATGTCGCCAACTGGGCCAGCCCATTGAATAACGCCGTCATGTAACATCGCCACATTGTCAGCAATCGCACGAACAGATGTCATGTCATGGGTGATGGTGATGGCAGTCGCGCCCATTTCCACAACGATTTCGCGGATCAGGTCGTTGATGACGCCTGCCATGATCGGGTCTAGGCCCGTTGTTGGTTCATCGAAAAAGATAATTTCAGGATCCGCCGCAATGGCACGGGCAAGGCCAACACGCTTTTGCATGCCGCCAGACAATTCCGCGGGCAATCGGTCTGCTACATCTGGGGTCAATCCAACGCGCCGTAGCTTTTCGATGGCGATCTGTCGGGCCTCGTCCTTTGGGCGTTTGAGTGAGCCGCGCAAAAGACGAAAGGCGACGTTCTGCCAAACGGGAAGACTGTCGAACAACGCGGCACCTTGGAACAACATGCCAAAACGAGCCAAGAACGCGTCGCGATCGGTCTGGGTGACGTCCTGACCATCCACAGTTATTTTCCCTGCGTCAGGTGTGACCAAACCAAGAACAGACTTGATTGCGATTGATTTACCTGTTCCAGAGCCACCAATAATTACCAAGGATGTTCCGCGATCTACAGTGAGGTCAACACCGCGTAGTACATGGTTGTTTCCAAAAGATTTTGTGACGCCAATAAGTTTGATCATAGTGAGAAAAATACCCCCGTCAGAACGAAGTTCGCACCTAAAATCAAGACTGCGGCAGCTTCCACAGATCCTTTGGTTGCACTGCCAACGCCCTGCGCGCCCCGGCCAGAATTCATGCCGTAATAGCATCCCATCAGTGCAGCAATGAATCCAAACATCGCACCTTTGGCGAGTGAGGACACCACGTCTTTCAGTTCTAAAAAGTCTAGGGTGTTCCGGATATAGGCAGCAGGATTGAACCCTAATGTGCCCGTTGCCACGGCGTATCCACCGAAGATGCCGATGATATCACCGACAGCAACCAGCAATGGAACAACAATGGTAGCGGCCAAAACACGTGGAACGGTCAGATATTTCATGGGGTGTGTGGACAATGTGACAAGAGCATCGATTTGCTCAGTAACCTTCATCGTCGCGATTTCAGCTGCGATTGACGAAGTAACACGTGCGGCAATCATTAATCCAACCAAAACGGGACCAAGTTCGCGCACCATGCCAATGGCTACGATTTGGGGAACCACAGCTTCTGCACTAAATCGGGCACTGCCTGCATAGATCTGCAACGCTAGTGCGGCACCCGTGAACAGAGAGGTCAGGCCAACAACCGGTAGGGACAGCCAACCGATGTTCAAAAAGGAAACGGCTAATTCACGTAGATAGAATGGTCCGCGTACAATATGACCAATCGTTTGTCCTGCAAAAATCGCAATACGCCCAATTGCAGCAATGAGCCCAAGAAACGAACGACCTATGGCAGCTAATAACGTCATTCTAGGTAAGTCCGTGCGTAACGATTGCCGAAAGAGGTAAGTATTTCATAGCCTATGGTTCCCGCATAATCAGCCACGTCATCAACGGATTGATGTGTGCCCAACAATTGCAGTGTCGTCGGTTCCTCTGGCAGGTGGGATATATCCGCCGTAATGAGGTCCATCGAAACACGTCCGATGACAGGAACTTGGAGGTCACCAGCATAAAGGCGTGCGCCGTTGCCCATCGCGCGGATAAGACCGTCAGCATAGCCAGCTGCAATTGTTGCAACAGTGCTGTCTTGCTCCGCTACCCAGCGATTGCCGTAACCCACTGTTTCGACTTGGATAACTTTTCTGGTTTGGATTACAGGAATATCCAATGTGACGACAGATTGTGCACCTTCGTAGGGCATTCCGCCATAAAGCCCGATACCGGGTCTGGTCATGTCAAAGTGATAATTTGACCCAAGTAAAACACCACCAGTAGCCGCCAATGAACATGGTACATCTAATCCATCGGTCATCTCGCGAAAGGTTTTTAGTTGTTGGGCATTCATAGGATGATCAGGTTCGTCAGCACATGCCAAATGGGACATGATCAGTGTTGGGTTTTGTGCAAGTGCGATATCGCGCACAGCGGACCATTCTTCAGGTTCCATCCCCAGGCGGTTCATGCCACTGTCCAACTGAATACCAAATGGGGCCGCCGGCAATGCCTCGACGTGGCGCAACATTTGGTCAACGGAGTTGATCATTGGCGTTAATTCTGAGCTACGAATGATATCGGTGTCGCCGTCCATATGGCCGGAAAATATGTTGATCGTTGGGCCAGAACCAAGGGCAGACCTTAAAATCACGCCTTCTTCAGCAGCCGCCACGAAAAATGTACGTGCTCCTGCTTTTGCAAGAACCCGCGCCACGGAGGGCGCGCCCAAGCCATAGCCATTTGCCTTAACAACAGCAGCGGTTTCGCAGTTTGTCATTGCATCCAAAGCGCGCCAATTGTTGACGACGGCGTTTAGATCGATTGTTAGTCTAGCTGTACCCATAATTCGGTTTTGACAGGGCGGTGCGTGGGGTCAAGAGGAAATCTGTTTTATGCCGTTGGATAACGGCTGCAATTAGAACTCTTGATCGTCGCGTCCACCGTCTTGCCAAGGCTGTGCAAGGTTGCCAAAGCGTGTGAACTTACCTTCAAAGGAAAGGTCAACAGTGCCAATTGGACCGTGACGTTGTTTACCAATAACAACCTCGGCGCGCCCATGAAGACGTTCCATTTCCTCTTGCCAGCGTGCCATAGCTTCAAGATCGTGATCGCCCGGCTTTTCACGCTCTTTGTAGTATTCTTCGCGGTATACGAACATAACAACGTCGGCGTCTTGCTCAATTGAACCCGATTCACGTAGGTCAGAGAGTTGTGGGCGTTTATCTTCGCGGTTTTCAACCTGACGCGAAAGCTGCGACAACGCGATCACAGGGATCTGCAATTCTTTGGCAATCGCTTTCATGCCCATCGTAATTTCGGAAATTTCGTTCACACGGTTTTCGGAACGTCCTGTGCCACGCACCAGCTGAAGGTAGTCGATGATCAACACATCCAGACCATGCGTCCGCTTCAGGCGGCGGGCACGTGCCGCCAATTGGCTGATGGGTAGAGCAGGAGTGTCATCGATGAACAGAGGACATGCCTCAAGCGACTTAGCCGCATCAACAAAGCGACGGAATTCTGTTTCGGTCATGTCACCACGACGAATTTGTTCAGATGGTACTTGGGACGCTTCAGATAGAATACGTGCCGCCAACTGGTCCGCGCTCATCTCAAGGGAATAAAAGCCTACAACGCCGCCCTCTACAGCACCCTCAGATCCATCGTGCTTTTTGCCTTTTTTGTAGGCTTTGGCCACGTTGAACGCGATGTTGGTCGCAAGTGAAGTTTTTCCCATGGATGGGCGACCAGCGAGGATCAAAAGGTCAGACGGGTGCAAGCCGCCCAGCTTTTTGTCCATATCGATCAAGCCTGTCGAGATGCCAGACATGCCACCATCACGCTGATATGCGGTGTTTGCTAGGTTCACGGCCTCGGTCACAGCCTTCAGAAAGCTTTGGAAACCGCTTTCTGCTTGGCCTTGTTCGGCTAGCTTATAAAGTTGTTGTTCGGCTTCAACGATTTGTTCACGCGGCTCAGAATCCACGTTCACTTGCGCGGCTTTGGCACTGATGTCTCGGCCCAAAAGGATCAAGTCACGGCGCACAGCCAGATCGTAAATCATCTGCGCATAGTCACGTAAAGCAAAGGCGCTGACTGCGGCACCTGCAAGGCGGGCAAGGTAAGCTGCGCCACCAAGTTCGTTAAGCCCCTCATCATCTGCCATGAAGGATTTGAGGGTTACAGGGCTGGCTAGGTTGTTTTTCGCAATACGAGCAGCGGCGATGTCAAAGATGCGGCCATGAACTGGCTCATAAAAATGTTTTTCGCCAATGATCGAAGCAATACGGTCATATACATCATTATTGGTCAGAATTGCGCCCAGCAATTGCTGTTCTGCCTCGATAGAGTGAGGCATAGTTTCAGCGGCCTGAACTTCAGGGATGCCGGATACTGGAATGCTGCTAATTTCGTTCATGGTGTCCCCGTATGCCCCCCAGCGGTATTAGCGTTTGTCTTAAACGTCAAAGGTGGGGCAGCGCAATCTGGATATCTTGTGGATATGTTTCGCTTGGGGGGAAGCATACCGTATCTAGAATCAAAAGTTAACTCCGACCCTAGATACGGTGTTTTTCTTAGGGTTTTTTATTGGATTCTTGCCAGCCACGTGGGTCGTTTAGGAAGGCTTCGACGCCTTTGATCGTTTCGGCATCAAACGCACCCGAGTCCTTAGCTTCGGCCAGAACGTCCCACCATGTGCAAAGGTAATGCAGGTCAACCCCATGATCGCCCAAGGTCTTTTCCGTTTCAGGAAAAATACCGTAGTAAAAAATCACAGCTGTGTGGGCACAGGATGCGCCTGTTTCGCGAATCGCATCAACAAATGACAGTTTTGAACCACCGTCAGTTGTCAGGTCTTCGACCAGCAAAACACGTTCACCTTCATTCATTTGACCTTCGATGCGTGCATTGCGGCCATAACCTTTTGGCTTTTTGCGAACATAGGTCATTGGAAGTGCCATCCGTTCCGCAACGAGAGCTGCGAATGGAATCCCTGCGGTTTCACCACCTGCGATGTTGTCGAAGGCTTCAAACCCTGCGTTGCGCATTGTGGTGACAGTTAAAAAATCCATCAGAGTTGAGCGAATGCGCGGATAGCTGATAAGTTTGCGGCAATCAATGTATGTTGGGCTTGGTAGCCCTGAAGCAAGCGTGAATGGCTCTGCAGTGTTAAAGTGCACGGCTTTGATTTCAAGCAGCATGCGGGCGGTCAGGCGGGCCATTTCTTTTGCGTCTGGGTAGCTTGTAGGGATCATTTCGTGTCCTTTGTGTCGGCAGTCTTAATTTGGAACAAGCGCGTTTTACTCAACGCGCCAATTCAGATCAAAGCCCGGATCGAAAACCGTGACAGGGCCGTCAGGTGTTTCAACATGGCTTGGGTAGGTGACTGGATCACCCTTAGTCAAAGTTATCGTGTCTTCATTCACTGGCAGACCATAAAATGCAGGGCCGTTCAGGGAAGTGAATCCTTCTAATTTTTCGAGTGCGCTGTCTTCTTCAAACGCTTGGGTGAGGATCGACATTGTATTTGGTGCAGTAAAGCAACCGGCACAGCCACAAGGCAACAACTTGTTCGCATCGGTGTGTGGCGCGCTGTCGGTTCCTAAGAAGAAGCGGGCCTCACCAGATGTAGCTGCATCGCGCAATGCAAGACGGTGCTCTTCGCGCTTTGCGACAGGCAGGCAATAGTAGTGCGGCTTGATCCCGCCAGCTAGGATGTGATTGCGGTTGATGACCAAGTGGTGTGTGGTGATCGTTGCACCCAGGGTGTCGTCTTGGCTGCGCGCATACTCAACCGCATTTGAGGTCGTGATGTGTTCCATAACCACGCGCAAACCCGGTGTGGTGCGACGAATGGGGTCTAGGACACGATCGATAAATACCGCTTCACGATCGAAAATGTCGATATCGCTGTCGGTGACCTCGCCATGCACACAAAGCGGCAAACCAATTTCAGCCATTCGTTCAAGCGTTGGTCGTACGCTGTCGAAATGGCTGACTCCTGAGGCAGAGTTTGTAGTCGCGCCTGCAGGATACAATTTCACTGCCTTGATCAGGCCAGAGGCATGGGCCGCGGCGACATCATTAGGATCGGTTTGTTCGGTTAGGTACAGCGTCATCAAAGGCTCAAAGGTGGACCCCTCGGGCAACGCGCTTAGTATGCGATCGCGATAGCCTGCTGCATCTGCTGATGTAACTACAGGCGGAACAAGGTTCGGCATGATAATCGCACGTGCAAAATGTGTGGCAGTAGAAGGCAGGACTGCGTGCAGCATATTGCCGTCGCGCAGGTGAAGGTGCCAGTCGTCGGGGCGTTTAAGCGTAATCTGTGATGTCATGCCCCGCGCGTTAGCACGCAGGGCTGATCTAGGCTAGTCCTCAGCTATGAGTTTTGCATCCAAAGCTTTCAATTTGCGTTCGAAACGAGGGGCTCTGCCTTGGGAAATGACGTGATTGCACACGGCACGAGTGAAGGTGTCACGTTCTTTTGTATCCAATTTCTCCATGATTTTATGAAGATACGATCTATCATCGCGCCGCGCTCGTAGCAGTTTCGCGAACTTAAGATTCGTCAAGTTGTGACCACCTGCAGCCAAAAGGAGAGGCTTAAGAATTTCCATCTTTATCAACACAGACTGCAATGAGGCCCCAAGATTAGGGACGCGGAATTTTTTTACATTTGAGCGCGTAAACATGGCTGCATGAGCTGCGTCTAACCGCTCATATGGATCGTAAATCACATATGCTTGTTCGGCTGCATCTAGCATATCGGGCGCATATCCGTAACGGCTGGTGAAATCTGTCCGCCGCATTTTCACATAGCGATCGTCCCACTCAGTTACCCGTGGGTCGAGAGTCGCTTGAGGCTGGATTGCAACAACGGTTGCACCTGGTGCCGCAACCGAGAAAGCGGCGGCGGCATATCCACACGGGCCAGCGCCATAAAAGACGACTTGATCAAAATCATCAAAAAACCCGTCATCAACCAAACGGTCAAAGTAGGCATAAACCTTTGGATCGCGAAACCACGTGTCTCCATCCGAAATAATGCTTAGATGTGACCAGCCGTTTTCCTTGAACAACTACCACCCAAAAGGATGTGAGTTTTGAGAATTAGCGCGAAGGGTCGCAACAGTCTCAAAGGTGACCAAAAGGATCGGTTTTTTACCAACGAATGTCGCAAAATGGCGTTTTCCGAGGGCTTGAAAATAGCCATGTTCCTCAGAAATCTCTGAGATTCTTTGAAGCCATGGCCCGTTAGGCAGATCGGCCAAAGACGTGTCGAATACGCTTAGATCGTCTTGCATTTACGTTATCCTCAATTGCTCGTTTCCACCTTTTTTTTTTGGTGGGTTCTGGATTAGGGATACCCCTACAATATGACAAAATTTTGTAGGATATGGTCCAATTGTCGGCCTTTTGGGGGGGCGAAAAGGGCTTTTTTACAGGAATTTTCCCCTCTGGGGTGATTTTTCTGTCTGAGGTTGTAATTCGGGCGCGACCTCGTTGGCTTCGTTGGCAGAATGAATTGACCGCATAATTTGGGTTCTAGGGTTGACCGATGCGTCAGGCAATGCACCAATAGAACGTAGGGAGACCGCCAATGAATAACATTTCATCTATCGATGCAGTCCAATCCATGCTTGCAGAACAGGGATACATCTGTAGCCGCGCGCTAGGCACGGTTGTTTTCCTTTCCCTGAAGCTGGGTCGGCCGCTTTTCTTGGAAGGCGAGGCCGGCGTTGGCAAAACTGAAATCGCGAAAGCGTTGGCCGCGAGTATGGGCAAACGACTTATTCGGTTACAATGTTATGAAGGATTGGACGCCGCGACGGCCGTCTATGAATGGAATTTCCCTGCTCAAATGGTTGCCATCCGTACCGCGGAGGCGTCAGGGGGCACGGACCGAGTAGCGCTTCAGGCAGAGTTGTTTAGCGATGAATTCTTGATTGAGCGTCCGTTACTGCAAGCGATGCGTCCTGACGAAAATGGCGCGCCCGTGCTTTTGATCGATGAACTTGACCGTACCGATGAGCCATTCGAGGCCTTCTTACTTGAGGCACTTAGTGATTTTCAGGTGACAATCCCAGAACTTGGGACGATCAAGGCACCAGAACCGCCCATTGTTATTGTAACATCTAACCGCACCCGCGAAGTTCATGATGCCCTCAAGCGGCGTTGTCTTTATCATTGGGTCGATTATCCAAATTTCGAACGGGAAATGGAAATTCTAACGGCGCAGGCACCAGAAGCTGCGGGAACTTTAAGCCGAGAAATAGTCGCTTTTGTTCAGCACCTTAGGACAGAAGACCTATTCAAAAAACCAGGCGTCGCAGAGACGATTGATTGGGCAAAATGTTTGTTGGCGCTAGATGTGATCGCGTTAAGTCCAGAAGCCATCGCAGACACATTGGGGGCTATCCTGAAGTACCAAGATGATATTTCAAAATTGCATGGATCTGAAGCGAAGCGGATATTGGATCAGGCCAAAGCGTCCTTAGAGCAATCGCAGTGATGGGCCCAAAAATAGCCATTTCAGGAGGCTGGGGCTAACCCCTCAAGGCGCTCTTATATGGTTGAACATATCCCACTTGAACTGCCTGAAAACCCTAAATTAGCGGGTAATATAACGCATTTTGCCCGCGCATTGCGTCGTGCTGGGCTGCCGATTGGCCCGGGGCGGGTCATCGATGCAGTCCGCGCAGTTCAAATTGCGGGATTTACGAACAAACAGGACTTTTATTGGACGTTACATGCATCTTTCGTCAACCGTCCCGAACACCGCGTCGTATATGCGCAGGTCTTTCGATTGTATTGGCGCGATCCCCAATATCTTGAGCATATGATGGCGGCGATGTTGCCAGCCATTCGTGGGGTTCAAGAAGAACGCAATGCGCAAGCGGCCGAAAAACGTGCGGCTGAGGCGTTGCTTGACGGTGCCGAAGCCCCAGTCGACCAGCCAGAGAAAGAACGCGAAGACAGCGAGATTGAGATTGATGCATCGTTGACTATCAGTGCTGAGGAAAGGCTGCGTTCACTTGATTTCGAACAAATGAGCACGGCAGAGATGGCCCAAGCCAAACGCATGCTGGCGCGGATAAAACTGCCCGTTGAACCGATGATGTCACGGCGCACGCAATCATCGCAACGCGGTAGGGTAGATGCAGCTAAAACCCTGCGTGCTGCTATGCGAAAAGGAGGTGAGCTACACAAGGTGATGTACAAAACACCGCGTCATCGTTGGCCCAATTTGGTTGTCCTTTGTGATATCTCGGGGTCTATGAGCCAATATTCACGTGCTGTGCTGCATTTCCTTCACGCTGTGAGCAACGCAAAGGGTGCGGGGTGGGCCAAAGTGCATGCCTTCACCTTTGGAACGCGTCTCACGAATATAACGCGACATTTGCACCAACGTGACGTGGACGCTGCATTGTCAGCCGCTGGGGCTGAGGCGCAAGATTGGGAAGGTGGCACACGGATCGGTGAGTGCCTTGAGGATTTCAATCGCGATTGGTCGCGGCGCGTCATGGGGCAGGGCTCTGTCGTGCTTTTGATAACCGACGGGTTAGAACGTGCGGATACGGACGTGTTAGCCAAACAGATGCAACGTCTTCACCTCAGTTCAAAACGTTTGATTTGGCTGAACCCGTTGCTGCGATGGGATGAGTTCTCTGCAAAAGCCCTAGGCATCAAAGTGATGTTGCCCCATGTGGATAGTTTCCGCGCAGCGCATTCGATTGCTTCACTTGAGGAACTGGCCGCTGTAATCTCACGACCTGACGATGTAGGGGAAAAGGCACGTTTAATGAACGGGTTAACAGCTGAAACGTGAGGGTCGTAGATGCCGATCATCCGGCCGGCATCTACGTTTTAAAATGTTGTTTAGGCGACTGCGGCAGCAAAGCTGCTGCGGAACACTTCAGACAGTTCTGACAAGGGCGCGCTGCAATTGCCCATCCAAACAGTGTCGCCAGTGAACTTACCGACAGAGTGCAAAGGCACGCCAGCTTGTGCAGCTGCCAACATTAAACCTTCTGCCTGATCAAAGTTACAGGCGATCAAATAACGTGCTTGGTCTTCACCAAACAATGTTGGGGTATCGTCACTGTCTAGCCAAACACCAACGTTAGAAGCTTCGGCTAGTTCGAATGCAGCCAGTGCAAGACCACCATCGCTAAGGTCAGTACAGGCTGTGATCATCTCGCGGTTGTCACGAATGAACTGGCCGTGTTTGGCTTCGGCATCAAGATCCACAGCTGGGGCGTCGCCCTCAACGCGGCTGAACACTTCGGCAAGCAATGCGGACTGGCCTAGGTGGCCTGTCGTGTCACCTAAGACAAGCGCAACATGACCATCACGGACTTCGTTGCCGATGATATCATCAACGTGTTTGATCAGCCCAACGGCCCCGATTGTTGGCGTTGGCAAAATACCAGTACCGTCGGTTTCATTGTAAAGGGACACGTTGCCCGAAACGATTGGCATGTCCAACGCGGTAACAGCTGCTGAAATTCCTTGGATCGCGCCAACGAATTGGCCCATGATTTCTGGCTTTTCTGGGTTGCCAAAGTTCATGTTGTCCGTCGTTGCCAATGGGGTCGCACCAACAGCGCAGAGGTTGCGATAGGCTTCGGCAACGGCTTGTTTGCCACCCTCAACTGGATTGGCTTTGACGTAGCGCGGTGTCACGTCTGAGGTGAACGCCAATGCTTTGTCTGTGCCGTGGATACGCACGATACCAGAACCAATGCCTGGTGTGCGGGCGCTATCTGCCATAACCATGGTATCATATTGCTCATAAACCCATTGTTTCGCCGCATAATTTGGGCTGGAGATCAAAGCGCGAAGGCCATCGATTGGGTCAATGCCTGGAACGTCAGCAAGTGGTTCAGCGGTGGGTGTTGGTACCCATGGGCGGTCATATTCAGGTGCCGTGCCAGCAAGGGTTTTCAGTGGCAAGTCCGCTTTGGTCTCACCGTTGTGCACGATGTGAAAACGGTCTTCAGCGATGGTTTCACCAACGATAGCGAAATCTAGATCCCACTTGTCGAAGACTGCTTTGGCTTCTGCTTCAAGTTCCGGCTTTAGAACCATCAACATTCGCTCTTGGGACTCAGAAAGCATCATCTCGTAAGCGGTCATGTGCTCTTCACGGACGGGCACGTTTTCGAGGTGCAGACGCACGCCCAATCCGCCCTTGTCGCCCATTTCAACCGCGGAACATGTGAGGCCAGCGGCCCCCATATCCTGAATCGAAATAACCGCACCAGTTTGCATTAGCTCTAGCGTGGCTTCCATCAGGCGTTTTTCAGTGAAAGGGTCACCAACCTGAACGGTAGGACGTTTTTCTTCAATAGTATCATCGAATTCCGCTGATGCCATTGTTGCGCCGCCAACGCCGTCGCGGCCCGTTTTCGCGCCAAGATAAACAACAGGCATACCAATACCAGAAGCTGCTGAATAAAAGATTTTGTCAGCGTCCGCTAATCCAGCTGCAAACGCGTTTACAAGGCAGTTGCCGTTGTAAGCTGGGTCAAAGCGCACTTCGCCGCCAACACATGGCACGCCAAAGCAGTTGCCGTATCCGCCAACACCTGCGACCACGCCGTTCACCAGCTGTTTTGTTTTGTGATGTGATGGTTCACCGAACGACAAGGAGTTCATTGATGCGATAGGACGCGCACCCATTGTAAATACATCGCGCAGAATGCCACCAACGCCAGTTGCGGCACCTTGGTACGGTTCAATGTAGGACGGGTGGTTGTGACTTTCCATTTTGAAAACAACAGCTTGACCGTCACCAATATCAACAACACCAGCGTTTTCGCCAGGGCCGCAGATAACCTGTGGACCAGTTGTTGGCAGTGTCTTTAGCCAGATTTTGGAGGACTTGTAAGAACAGTGCTCGTTCCACATAGCTGAGAAAATACCAAGCTCAGTGAAGGTTGGCTCGCGTCCTACAATCTCAAGAATACGCTCGTATTCATCAGGGCTTAGCCCGTGTTTGGCGATAAGATCTGGTGTGATCGCAGGCTCTGTCATGTGCCTAATTCCCTCGAATTTACAAAGATTGGGGGTGTCATACAGGCTGATGCGGATGGGGGAAAGGGGCGTTACACGAAACATTGGGATCAAGGTGTGAACGGGGCATTCGGAGCCTGTTTTTGGCTCAAACGTACAGTTTGACCGCCAATCTGTACATTTAACCTCAGTGAAAAAGACGGGCAAACAGGCTTTATCGGCCAGAATGTACATTTCTGAGCGGAAACTGTACGTTTTGGCAGGTTTGTACGTATTCATCAGTTGTTAAGACCGCAGATGCATTAAGATTTGTCAGGGTACATTAACTTTTGAGTTAGGTTTAAAAGTTCAGCCGCTTAATTCCCAATACCGGAAAATTCAGAAATCTGGTTACATCAAATCGCGGTTGTATATTTTGGACTAAATTGAGGTCGTCAGGGGTATCAAAACCCCGCTCAAAAAAAGCCGAAAAAAAAGGCCGAGCGCAAAGCTCGGCCAAGTCCAACAGGGAGGTGAAGGCGGGGTACAGGGAAGTACCCGCCACCTTCGCCACTTGGGATAGTGTTCCCAAACCGCCCAATCAATGTGCAATGTGCCACATGGGGTGAAAACCCGATATGCATGCAGTGCATACCTAGGTATTTTCGTTATTTCTTAGGTGCTTACGGAATATGATGATTTCTTCCTGAACGAAGTCGCGGAAGGCGGAAATACGCTTGGAGTGCCTTAACTCCTCTGGATAGGCCAAAAACACAGGAACTTCAGCCGACTCAATCTCTGGCAACACGCGCACAAGGTCGGGAAAATCTTCGGTGACATAATCTGGAAGGATACCGATTCCCAAGTTGTTGAGAACGCCCTGAAGCACACCAAAGTAGTTGTTCACTGTCAAAGTTGACCTCACATTATGAGTCATCAGTTCTTGAACCAAAGTGACGCTGGCACCAACCTGTGCTGAATCTGTATTCTGACAGATCAAACGGTGGTTATGAAGATCTTCTGGCAGATCGGGGAAGGGGTGGTCTTTGAGGTAATTCTTTGTCGCGTATGCGCGCATACGAACACTCATTAGACGTTTTCTAATTAGGTCCGCTTGTGATGGTTCTTTCATGCGGATGGCCACATCAGCTTCGCGCATTGGAAGGTCCAAAACGCGTTCCTCAAGCATTAGGTCGACGCGCAGGTCAGGGTATTTTTCGTAGAGTTTGGGCAGGCGCGGGGCTAAGAACAGGGTGCCGAATCCAGTGGTGGTTGTCACCCGCAGGTCACCAAACACTTCTTCTTCACTGTCGCGAATACGCGCGGCTGCGGCATCAAGGCGTTTGGACATTGCCACGGTTGCGTCAAACAACAACTCGCCTTGTTCTGTGAGGATAAGACCACGGGCATGACGGTGGAACAGCGTTGCGTTCAAGGATTCTTCAAGTGCGCGGACCTGTCGGCTGACCGCTGACTGGGACAAATGAAGTTTGTCACCAGCATGTGTCAGGCTGCCTGCATCTGCAACGGCGTGAAAAATTCTTAGTTTATCCCAATCCATTGCGAATACCCCTGAGTGACTGACACTGCATTATAATTGTTTTCTCTATTATAGGCGAATTTGCGTGAACTGATACTGCTGGATCAGGATTTTTTCACTCAACGGTAAAAATATCTATACAGGTCAGCTTTTGTGACCTACCGTCAAAGAAACTGCACGACTGATCAACGCTGGGGAGGCCCTGATGAGCACGCAAAAGATATCATTGAATGACCGTTATGATCTGGAGAAAAGCCCTGTTTTACTGAATGGCACGCAGGCTTTAGTCCGTATGCCCATGATGCAAAAGGCGCGCGATGTTGCGGCTGGCCTCAACACGGCTGGATTGGTGACAGGATACCGTGGATCGCCTTTGGGGGCGGTAGATACGCAGATGGAACGGGCCCTTAACCCACTGGCAGAACATGAAATTACCTTTCAGGCGGGCATCAACGAGGATTTAGCCGCAACGGCGCATTGGGGGGCGCAACAGGCTGAACTGCGCGGCGAGGGCAAGTACGATGGTGTATTTGGTCTGTGGTACGGCAAAGGCCCCGGCGTGGATCGTTCTGGAGATGTGATGCGTCACGCCAATATGGCAGGAACGTCGCCTGCGGGTGGTGTGCTGATGGCGATGGGGGATGACCATACAGGTGAGTCCTCAACCGTTTTGCACCAATCTGAATTTGCGATGGTCGATGCTTGTATGCCGATTGTCAGCCCTGCGGGTGTGCAAGAGGTGATGGATTACGGGTTGTATGGTTGGGCGCTGTCGCGTTTTGCGGGTGTCTGGGTAGGCCTGAAGACGATGAAAGACACGGTTGAAGTGACATCTGTTGTAGATGGTGATCCGCATCGATTGTCCTTTGTGACCCCAGAATTTGAAATGCCTGAGGGTGGTCTAAATATACGTCTGGTCGATGATCGGATCGATCAAGAGGCCCGCCTTATCGACTATAAACGTCATGCCGCCGAGGCGTTCAGCCATGCCAATAAGATGGACAAACGGGTTTGGGGCACTGAAAAGGCCAAGATTGGTTTTGTCGCTGCTGGCAAAAACTGGCTTGATCTGATCCATGCAATGTCTTTGTTGAACATCGATGAGGCAGAGGCCGAACGCCTGGGCATCACCACCTATAAGGTGGGCCAAACATGGCCGCTGGATATGCGCGGCTTTAATGCTTGGGCCGATGATCTGGATTTGATCATCGTGATTGAAGAAAAACGCAAGTTGATCGAGGTCCAGATAAAGGAAGCCTTGTTTGATGATCTTCGGGGCCGCCGTGTTTATGGCGGGACGAAAGATGGTAAAGTGCTGTTTGGGGCCGCTTGGGCGCTTGATCCGGTTGAAATCGCTGAAAAGTTGGGCCAGATTTTGGTCGAGGAAGGGCGCAATACCGAAGGTGTTATGGCGGGACTGGCCGCTATGGACGAGGCGCGCCGTTCTGACAACGCAGAGGAAATAGCGGCCCGTTTGCCGTATTTCTGTTCCGGCTGTCCGCATAATTCATCGACCAAAGTGCCTGAGGGATCGCGTGCTTATGCAGGGATAGGCTGTCACTTTATGGTCCAATGGATGGACCGCGAGACGCTTGGTTTCACGCATATGGGCGGCGAAGGTGCCAATTGGATAGGCGAAGCACCGTTTTCGACCCGCGACCATGTTTTCCAGAATTTGGGGGACGGCACGTACAACCACTCTGGCGTTATGGCGATACGGGCGGCGTTGGCGAACGATACCAATATCACCTACAAAATCCTGTATAATGATGCGGTTGCGATGACAGGTGGCCAAAACCATGACGGTGGTTTGCCTGCGGCGCAAATCGTAGCAGAGTTGAAGGCGATGGGCGTTGCCAATCTGGCTGTGGTTTATGACGATAAAGAAGACGTAGATTTTGACGCTTTCCCGAAAGGCATCGAAATCCATGAGCGGGCTGCTTTGCAAACGGTTCAGGAGAAATTCGCAAAAGTTCAAGGTGTCAGCGCGATTGTATACATCCAAACCTGCGCTGCTGAGAAACGGCGGCGCCGCAAGCGTGGAACCTTCCCTGATCCGGATAAACGTATGTTTATCAACACGGATGTTTGCGAGGGCTGTGGTGACTGTGGTGTGCAATCCAACTGCGTGTCTTTGGTGCCCAAAGAGACAGAACTGGGCCGCAAACGTGCGATTGATCAATCCAGCTGTAACAAGGATTTCTCTTGTGTGAATGGGTTCTGCCCATCTTTTGTATCCCTTGAAGGGGCTGTCGTGCGCAAAGAGGCGACGACTGAGCTGACCTTGCCCGACCTGCCGATGCCCAAACTGCCAGTGATCGATGGCACTTGGAACGTTGTCATCACGGGCGTTGGTGGCACAGGTGTTGTGACGATTGGCGCTGTTATGGCCCAAGCGGCGCATATCGATGGCAAAGGCGCTGGAATGATGGAAATGGCGGGGCTGGCCCAAAAGGGTGGTGCGGTGCATATCCATTGCCGCCTTGCCAATGATCCACATGATATTTCGGCCATTCGCGTGGCGACAGGCGAATGTGACGTGTTGATTGGTGGTGATCTGGTTGTGTCGGCGGGTGCAAAAACGCTGGGATTGACCCAGACGGGGCGCACAGGCGCTGTTGTGAACTCGCATGAAATCATCACGGGCGATTTCACCCGCGACACAGAGTTTAGATTGCCAACGCAGCGGATGACCCTAGCGTTAGAGGCCCGTTTGCGTGACGACGTGTCGTTGTTTGACGCCTCTGATCTTGCCAAAGCATTGTTGGGGGATTCAATTTTCTCAAACATGATGATCTTCGGCGCGGCTTGGCAGCGTGGTTTTGTGCCCCTTTCACAAGACGCGATTGTCCAAGCGATTACGCTGAATGGTACTGCTGTGGACCGCAACCTGCGCGCTTTTGAAATTGGGCGTTGGGCTGTGCTGTTTCCAAAGGATGCGACTGCCATTTTGGCCCCAAAGGTGGTTTCACTGCCAACCAGCATGGCGGAAAAGATCGATTTCCGTGCCGCGCAATTGGTTGGGTATCAAGGCAAACGATTGGCCAAACGGTATCGTAAATTTTTGGACGGTATTTCTGATGACGCGGTGCGCATGGCTGCGGTAAGCGGATACCATAAGCTGTTGTCTTACAAAGATGAATACGAAGTGGCGCGCCTGCTTCTTGATACCCGTAGCAAAGCGCGGGCAGAATTTGACGGCGACTTTAAGATGACCTTTAATCTGGCCCCACCCATCCTGTCCAAGATGGGGCCGAATGGGCGACCGATTAAGCGCGAATTTGGGCCGTGGCTTGAACGTCCGCTGCGCCTGTTGGCAAAGCTGAAGGTGCTGCGCGGCACGCCATTTGATGTGTTTGGCTACACCGCTGAACGAAAGATGGAACGCGCGCTGATCACGCAATATGAGACGGATATGAAAACTGTGTTGAGGGTTTTGAATGATCAAAACCGCGATGCAATTGTCGCCTTAGCAGAACTGCCGCTGCAAATCCGTGGGTTTGGTCCTGTGAAGCTAAAGAACGAGGGTGAGGCGGCCAAACGGCGTGAAGAGTTGTTAATTGCCATTCGAATGGGTGCTGAAACGCTGAACAAAGCGGCAGAATAATCAAGATCGCTTTATATTGGTTACGTTCGTGTCATAAACACTGGGCATCGCTGATTTGAGGGATTAATTGCCCTATCAAAAGCAGTGGAGGAAGAGGCCAACAATGTCATTGAACACACGCGAAATTGCCCGCGAGATAAGTTATGCGCATTCCGTTAAAACGCGCAGTGGTCGAACAGTGGTGCGGTTGCTGGAAAACACGACGGGCCGATTGCGCCTGATCAAGCGGGCAAAAGGCTATGAAGATGAAGTCGCGCTGGGGCGTGATTTTTGGCAGGTGATGGTCGATCGCTATGGTCTGAGCCTTGATATCGTTGGCGGTGCGTTGTCCAATATTCCCAGCAAGGGACCCGTTATTCTGATCGCCAATCACCCTTATGGTATCTTGGACGGGTTGATGATGGGTCATATCCTGTCTCAAGCCCGTGGAGATTTTCGCATTTTGGCCAACAGCGTATTTCGCAAGGCAGAGGATCTGAACCGCATTGTTTTGCCGATCTCCTTTGATGAGACGCGTGAAGGGGTTCAAACCAACATTGCGACACGCAAGACGGCATTGGATTACCTCGGGCAGGGCGGCGCAATTGGCGTGTTTCCGGGTGGCACAGTTAGCACGGCCGAACGTCCCTTTGGTCGCCCAATGGACCCGATGTGGCGCAGCTTTACCGCGCGCATGATTGCCAAATCAAATGCCACAGTGGTGCCTATCTATTTTGACGGCCACACCAGTCGCCTGTTTCAGATGGCTAGCCATTTGCACTCGACATTGCGCCTTGGGCTATTGATCAAGGAGTTTAAGAAACGTGTGGACACACCAGTGCGGGTCGTGATCGGGGAACCGATTGAGCGTGATGTGCTGGACCCGATTGCAAAGGATTCCAAACAGATGATGGATTTCCTGCGCAAAGCCACGTATGAGCTGAACCCAAATCCGATCAAATCATTTGATCTTGGATATGAATTTGAGGACAGGCATCGCGCCTGATGACGCATGGCAGTTGGTATTTTTGATAGTGGTTTAGGTGGGTTAACTGTACTTGAGGCCGCGCAAAGGCGTCTTCCCGACGTTGACTTTATCTATCTGGCGGACAGCGAGCATGCACCTTACGGCGTGCGCACGGCGGATGATATTTACGATCTTACCTGCAAGGCTGTGCAGCGTCTGTTTGATGCGGGCTGTGACCTTGTGATTTTGGCCTGCAATACGGCCTCTGCTGCTGCCCTGCGCCGTATGCAAGAAGGGTGGATCCCTGAGGGCAAGCGCGTCTTGGGTGTGTTTGTTCCGTTGATCGAGGCCCTGACAGAGCGTGATTGGGGCGACAATTCACCACCGCGCGAAGTTGATGTGAAACATGTTGCGTTGTTTGCAACCCCTGCAACTGTGTCTAGCCGTGCGTTTCAACGCGAATTGGCGTTCCGCGCGATTGGTGTGGATGTTGAGGCGCAGGCCTGCGGCGGTGTTGTGGATGCGATTGAAGACGGTGATTTCATTCTGGCCGAAGCGATGGCGCGTTCACATGTTGATGCGTTGAAGCGTAAAATGCCAAAGCCACAGGCGGCCATCTTGGGCTGCACTCATTACCCATTGATGTTGGATGTCTTCCAGGAAGCGCTTGGTGCGGATGTAAAGGTTTTCTCGCAGGCCAATTTGGTAGGCGAAAGCTTGGCAGATTACCTGACACGTCACGGTGACAAAACCGGCAGTGGCGAACCAGCTTACCTGACCACGGGCGATCCCAAACAAGTCAGCAATCGTGCTACCCAATTCTTGCGACGACAGATCACCTTTACTGCAGCGTGATCTTTACCAATATATCGAGAAAAACATGACTTATTCTATCGCAATTTTGGGTGCCAGTGGCTACACGGGTGCCGAGCTTATCCGCCTAATTTCTGAGCATCCTTCTATGGAAATCAAGGCGTTAGGGGCATATTCTAAAGCTGGAAAAACCCTTGCTTCCGTCTTTCCACATCTGCGTCATCTGGACCTTCCGGACATGGTTAAGTTCGATGAGATTGATTGGTCTGGCATTGATCTGTGTTTTTGCGCATTGCCGCATAAAACCAGTCAAGAGGTCATTCGTGACCTGCCGAAATCCCTTAAGATCGTTGATCTTAGCGCTGACTTCCGTCTGCGTGATCCTGAAGCCTACGCGGCGTGGTATGGCAATCCACACGGCGCTGTTGAGATGCAGGGCGAGGCGGTTTACGGCCTAAGCGAATTTTACCGTGAAGAGATTAAGACGGCGCGTTTGGTAGCTGGAACCGGCTGCAATGCGGCGACGGGCCAATTCGTGCTGCGCCCGCTGATTGCTGCAGGGGTTATTGATCTGGACGAGATCATTCTGGACCTTAAATGTGCGGTGTCTGGCGCAGGTCGCGCGTTGAAAGAAAACCTTTTGCACGCTGAGTTGTCAGAGGGCTATCACGCCTACGCCGTTGGCAGTACGCACCGCCATTTGGGTGAATTTGATCAAGAATTCAGCGCCTTGGCAGGGCGTGATGTGAAAATCCAATTCACCCCTCATCTTGTTCCTGCAAACCGCGGCATTCTGGCGACGACCTATGTTAAGGGCGATGCGCAAGTGATCTATGACACGATGGTTGCGGCTTACGCGGATGAACCGTTCATCGAAGTGTTGCCAATGGGTGAAACCCCAAGCACGCGTCATATTCGGGGCTCAAACTTTTGCCACATCGGTGTGGTTGCTGATCGGATCGAAGGACGCGCGATTGTGATCGGAGCACTCGATAATTTGACCAAGGGAAGCAGTGGGCAGGCGTTGCAAAATGCCAATCTGATGCTAGGTATCCCAGAGACAACAGGGCTGATGATGGCCCCGTTGTTCCCCTGATACCTTAGGAATTGTAATGAAATCGCTTAAGAAACAACGCCGTATTCAAGTGATTGCGATCATGGCTGTTGCCTTGGTCCTTTCGACTGTTTTGATTGGCTATGCCTTGCGCGATGGCATCAATTTCTTTCGCTCTCCGACTCAAGTGGTCGAAGACCCGCCCAGCTCATCCGAGGTGTTTCGCATCGGTGGGTTGGTCGAGGTTGGCAGCCTTGTGCGTGGTCAGGGCGAGACAATTCAGTTCGTCGTGACGGATGGTGGTGCGTCTATTCCTGCTATCTATTCGGGTGTTTTGCCCGACCTGTTTGAGGAAAATCAGGGCATGGTGGGTACCGGTCGTTTGATCAACGGTGTCTTTGAAGCTACTGAAATACTTGCAAAACATGACGAGAACTATATGCCAACGGAGGTTATAGACGCCCTCAAGGCACAGGGCGTCTATGTTGAGCCTGAAGGCAGCTAACGTACGCTGCAGCTACCGGAAATTAACCTGATTTAATCATCTTCACCTGGTCAGAAATGGCCAAAGGATAAGGTGATGCAAACGGTACGACAGATTGCCCAACAGATTGTGGACCGCGAAGGCGGCTATGTGAATGACCCTGACGATCCGGGTGGGGCCACCAATTTTGGCGTGACCATTCACACCATGCGGCGTCTTGGTTTGGATCTTGATCATGACGGGGATGTGGACAGACACGATGTGCAGATGCTGAGCCGTGCACAAGCCGTCGATATTTTCATCAAACATTATTTTGAGGGGCCGCTGATCTTGCGATTACCGCAGCCTTTGCAGGCGACAGCCTTTGATATGTATGTGAACGCAGGCAGCAACGCGGTTCGCATACTCCAACGCTTGCTAATTGATATGGGGATTGAAGTTGTTGTTGATGGCGCCCTTGGCCCTCAATCCATTGCCGCGGTGCAGGCCGCGTTCGAAACTGCGGGTGGCTATTTGATCGACGCATATGGCATTGCGCGGCGCAATTATTACCTGCGCCTTGCGGATCGCCGTCCTGCCAGCCGTAAATACGCGCGTACGCGTGCAGGTAAAAAGGGCGGGTGGATCCGGCGCGCCGAAGAGTTCATCGCGCCCAAATACCATCTTTCACAGTCACAGTTTAAAAAGAGGGTCGCGTCATGGGCATGATCGAACGAATGTTTCAGTTGATGTTTGGCGGTGGCGGCAACATGGTCCGCGACACTGTAGAAGTCTTTCGTGAGAACGCCGAGGCAGGATCACAGCGCGGCGCGCAGGTTCAAATGCAGGCCATGCGTGAATATGGTCAGGAGTTTGCGATCCCTCGCCCGGGTTGGTTTGATTGCTTTATGGATGGGGTGAACCGCTTGCCGCGTCCTGCATTTGCCCTTGGGACACTTGGATTGTTCGTGGCGGCCATGATCGATCCCTTGTGGTTTTCGCAGCGAATGCAAGGGATTGCACTGGTACCTGAACCGATGTGGTGGTTGTTGGGAGTTATCGTCTCATTCTATTTTGGGGCACGGCATCAGGTGAAAAGCCAGAAGTTTCAGCGTGAAATTGTGGGAACTATGGCGCATGTCCCCCAAGTGATGCACAATATCAAAGCATTGAAAGAGCTACGCGCAGAAAGCGTTGGTGTGGCCGACAGTGGCTCAGATGTGCGCATGTCTTTGGCCTCAATTGCACCAGATGCCAATGCGGCACTTGAGGCATGGCGCAAACGCAACCATTGACCCGCGACAATGTGAACCGCAGTTGTGCGCGAATATCATTGGCGTGGTTTGGGGCAAGGCCTATAGTTGGCATAGCTTTTCAAAATGGATGCCATTGATGATCACCGAACTTGGACACTTTGCCCTGATTTTAGCCTTTATGGTTGCGATCGTTCAGACCTTTGTTCCATTGGTCGGCGCCCACAAGGGTTGGCGGTCATGGATGGCCGTTGCAGAACCTGCCGCGTCGGCCCAATTCATGTTAACGGCCTTTGCATTCGGGGCATTGATGTGGGCGTTTATATCGTCTGATTTCAGTCTGTTGCTGGTTGTTCAGAACAGCCACTCTGCCAAACCAATGCTGTATAAAATCAGTGGCACATGGGGTAACCATGAGGGGTCAATGTTGCTGTGGGTCCTGATTGTATCCCTGTTCGGCGCTACGGCTGCGTGGTTTGGAACCAATCTGCCACCCAGCTTGCGGGCTCGCGTCTTGTCAGTTCAAGGCGCGATTGGCGTCGCATTTTTTGCGTTTATTCTGTTTACCTCAAACCCGTTTACGCGTCTTGCCGTTCCACCCTTTGATGGGCAGGATTTGAACCCTTTGTTGCAGGACCCTGGTTTGGCGTTTCACCCGCCATTTTTGTACTTGGGCTATGTGGGTCTAAGCATGGCATTCAGCTTTGCCGTTGCTGCATTGATCGAGGGGCGTGTGGATGCGGCGTGGGGACGTTGGGTCCGTCCGTGGACGCTTGCGGCGTGGATTTTCCTGACCATCGGCATCGCGCTTGGGTCATGGTGGGCCTATTATGAACTTGGCTGGGGTGGGTTCTGGTTCTGGGATCCTGTAGAAAACGCATCCTTTATGCCGTGGTTGCTGTCTGCTGCTTTGCTGCATTCTGCCATTGTGGTCGAAAAGCGTGAAAGCTTGAAATCTTGGACAATTTTGCTGGCGATCTTGGCCTTTGGCTTTTCATTGATTGGCACGTTTATCGTGCGTTCGGGTTTGCTGACTTCTGTGCACGCCTTTGCCAATGACCCCGAGCGGGGTGTGTTCATCCTAATGATCCTTGGCTTTTTCACTGGCGGTGCGTTGATCCTGTTTGCGCTGCGTGCGGGCACGATGGAAGCAAAGGGCGTCTTTGGATTGGTCAGCCGTGAAAGCGCATTGCTGACAAACAACATCCTTCTTGCCGTCAGCTGTTTCGTGGTTTTCGTCGGCACGATGTGGCCCTTGGTGGCTGAGATGTTCTTTGACCGCAAATTGTCGGTGGGCCCACCGTTCTTCAACATGGCCTTCACGCCGTTTATGTTGGTTCTGGGATTGGTTTTGCCAGTGGGCGCGATGATGCCGTGGAAGCGCGCCGAGATTAAGCGCGCGTTTTATCCGCTGCGTTATGCGTTTGTTCTGGCGCTTGCGATTGCGGGATTGGTTTGGGTTATGCAGACAGGTCGATCCATATTGGGACCGATTGGCGTTTTCTTAGCTGCGTGGGTTGTCATGGGCGCCATCATCGATCTGGCATCGCGTACCGGGCGCGGGGGTGGTCGTTGGGGCCGTTTGTTGCGTTTGCCACGTGCAGATTGGGGCAAGATGCTGTCGCATTCCGGTCTTGGGATTACCATGCTGGGCGTCGCAGGCATTACGTCTTGGCAGTACGAGGATATTCGTGTGGCCCAAATCGGCCAGCCCTATGATGTAGGGGCCTATACGATCACGCTGAATGGGGTCGCGGATTCTGAGGGGCCGAACTATTTGGCAACGATCGCGGATATCACATTGTCCAAAGATGGGCGTGTTTTGTCAGAGATGCGTCCCGAAAAGCGGATTTATCCTGTGGCCCAGATGCCAACGACAGAGGCAGCCATCGACTATAATTTGGCCCGTGACGTCTATGTTGTGATCGGGGATGAGCAGGATGCAGGCGGTTGGGCTGTGCGGACCTATGTGAAACCATTGACCAACTGGATTTGGATTGGATGTGCGTTCATGGCACTTGGTGGGTGCTTTAGCCTCTCAGATCGGCGTTTCCGCGTGGCCGCAGGGGCGCGTAAAACAAACGCCAAAGCGGTGCCAGCAGAATGAAACGTTTTGTTTTCCTTTGGATGTTGATCGCCACGCCAATGTGGGCAGTTGAGCCAGACGAGATTTTAGCTGATCCCGCACTGGAGGCACGTGCGCGTGATCTGTCCAAGGGGCTGCGCTGTCTAGTGTGTCAGAACGAAAGCATTGACGAAAGCCACGCATCTTTGGCGCGTGATTTGCGTATTCTGTTGCGCGAACGTTTGGTTGCTGGGGACAGTGACGAAGCGGCGGTGGATTTCATCGTTGATCGCTACGGTGAATATGTACTACTGCAACCGCGTGCGAATGGCTCCACGTTGCTTTTGTGGGCGTCTGGCCCGTTGATGCTACTGCTTGCCGGTGGAATGGGGATCATTTACCTGCGTGGGCGTGCCACGGGATCTACCAGGGATGATACTGGCCTGAGCGATGCGGAAAAGACGCGCTTGGCTCAGATATTAGATAATGATTTCAAAGATTGACGTGCGGTTCTGCTTTCCCACTGCAACGCGTTTGATATGCTTCGGCTAAGCCAGTCAAAAGGACAAGATGCCATGGATTACCAGACGATCAAATTTGAACTGAACGACAACATTGCCGTCATCACCTTGGATCGTCCTGATGTGATGAACGCGATGTCGACCCAGATGCGGGCAGAAATTCAACATGCGGTCAAAGAGGGTGGGCGCACAGCGCGCTGTGTTGTCTTAACTGGGGCAGGGCGTGCGTTTTGTTCGGGTCAGGACCTGGGTGACAATTCAGGCAACAGCTTTGATCTAGAGCAAACCCTGCGCGACGAATACGAACCGATGCTTCGGGCGATCTATGATTGCCCTGTACCAACAATTGCGGCCGTTAACGGTGCAGCAGCAGGCGCGGGTGCAAACCTTGCGTTGGCGTTTGATGTGGTGATCGCAACTGAGAGTGCATACTTTTTGCAAGCATTTGCGCGTATCGGCCTATTGCCTGACGCGGGTGGCACGTACACGATGCCACGTTCAATGGGGACAGCCAAAGCAATGGGTGCCGCGCTATTTGCGGACAAGATCACAGCCCGCCAAGCGGACGATTGGGGCATGATCTGGGAGGCCGTTTCAGATGATACATTTGTGGATCATTGGAAATCACGCGCTGCATATTTGGCAAACGGGCCAACCGCTGCATTTGGATCCGTAAAACGCACGATCCGTGGATCATGGGACAACACGTTGGAAGACCAGCTTTCGCTTGAGGCATCGGAACAAGGTGACTGTGGCCGCACGCGTGATTTCAAAGAAGGTGTCATGGCATTTGTTGAAAAACGTCCGGCACAATTTGAGGGCCGTTAAGCGTTTTGAGGAGCGTGGCGGGCGACAAGCACAACGTCTTCCGCAGACGGTACTTCGGTAGAATGGCACGACATAACTGCTAAAGGTGCGCCATCTGCTTTGAGTGTCACCAATGATTGGTTGCTGTTGACATCGATAGTGACCACGGGTGGCGCATTTCGAGCGTTATAAATCACAACAATGCGTTCCTGTGCCGTTTCAGGGTCTTCGAAAAGTGCACACTCAGTGTCGATGATTGGCGCGCGCAAAAGGGCATCCCACTGTTCGTTGGGTATCATACCAGATGTGTCGTTCGCAGTGGCTAATTGGTGGTTGCCTTGTTTGGTATTGTTTTTTTAGCTTTGGGTATCGGCATTTAAAATGTCGACAACTTCACTAAAGATGAAGGTTACATGCTCTGGCGTCAATGTTTTAGCCGCCCCAATCACGCATGCCAGCGCGGAATTGCCGATAAAAATCACAGCGTCTTTACCATCTTCCTCTACAGTCACTATTGTTTCTGATTGGTCTACAGCTACGAGTGCAATGAGGTCTTCACTAGGGTCGAAATTGTGAATCACCGTCGGCGGAGGCGTTGAAAATTCGACTGATTCCATTCCATGGCGCGTTGTGTTTGTTTGCGCTTTTGGGATGGCAGGTTTTGCGAGATACCCACCAAAGACAAGTTGATAGAGTCCATACAGGGTTAGCAACGCAGACAGCGATACAGCCACTGTAAAAAACACACCAAACCCTAACACCAAATTACCAAGCAGATGTTATGCGTGTGTTTTGACCTGCGTCAATGGTGTGAGGGGGCCTAATCGCGCGCCAAATTAGGCAAACGGCATTAGGAAGACGTTGTCTGTATCAAGAGTGGTGAAGTCGACGTTTTCTATAACAAGCGTAGCATGATCATCGACCATCATTTGGGCGTTATCGTCTGGGCCGTTTTCGAACGTAATGACGGGCGTTGGTGCCGATGGATCATATTGATAGACAAGGACGTCTTCTGCCGGATCAAAGTCCACAACAGTTGCTGCAGCCAAGCCATCCATCCAGACGCCAGTCACAAGGGTGTCCGCACCTTCACCTGTGTCTATGATGTCGTTTGCGCCAGCGTAGATCGTATCCTCGCCGTAGCCGCCAAATATAGTGTCCACATCACCCTGTTCTGAGTCGGTGGTCACGGTCAGCGTTGGGATGTCACCTGTTGTTCTGGCTTCAACCCACTGTTCTTCATCCGGTAAATTGGCACCTATCAAAATGTCTTGTCCCGTATCACCATGGATATAGTCGTTTCCGCTACCTCCGATGATGATGTCGTCGTCGTTGCCGCCGCGTAGGAAGTCATCACCGGCCTGACCAATGACTAAGTCGTCGTCGTTTGAACCATAAAGTGAGTCATTGCCAAGACCACCAAATAGGCGGTCGTTACCGTCTCGACCAAATGCTTTGTCGTTTCCATCACCCAGTTCAATCAAATTGGCTTCATCTGTGCCTGTTTTGATCATTGAGTTGGGGGGATCGGCCATCACTTCACGCGGTGTTAAGAACACGTGGTCAGGCGTGAGTTGGGTATAATCAACACCTTCGACGGTCAGAACAGCAGAGCCATCGATGATCAACTGTGCATCGTCATTTGGACCGTTGATGAATTCGACTGTGGGCACCTCGTTTTCGCCATCGTATAGGTAGACCAAGACATCTTCGTTTCGGTCAAAATCAGTGACGTGAGCGGTTTCGCCGTCTTCCATCCAATAGCCGGTCGTTACCACATCATTGCCAAGGCCAGTGTGAACAACATCGTTCGACCCAGCGACGAGTGTGTCAGAGCCCACACCGCCATCCAGCGTATCCGCTTGGCCAACCTCGTAGGCTGAAGTCAATAGGAACGAAGGAAGCTCCCCAGATCGGGTAGATTCCGCCACTTCCATTTCATTCAGGATGTCTGCGCCAAACAAGATGTCGTCGCCTGCATCGCCGTACAGTGTGTCAGAACCCGTACCAGCAACAAGCAGATCTTCACCCGCGCCGCCGCGCAAGAAATCATTACCTTCTTGGCCAAACACAATATCAGCGTCATCACCTGCAAAAACAGCGTCGTTCCCTGCGCCGCTTGTGATCAGGTCTTCGCCTGAGCGGCCAAATATCCGGTCGTGACCGCTGTGTGTTTCAATATCGTTTGCGCTAGCGCTGCCCGTTTGCTGCATGTCATCCGTAATTGTTTGGATGTCAGCGTCTTCGTTTTCGTCTTCTTCGGCCAAACCGATGTTGCCCATCAACATTTCTAGAGGGAATGGTCCAGTGAGGAATCCAAGACCAAGCAAGGATAGTATAGCTAATTCAATCATAGTCTTATCCCTCCTCATAAACGTAACGGCCGCGCGCCTGTAACAGATAGCGGCACCGCTGTTTGGGTCAACTCAGACAGTTAGGAGGAAGGTCGTCTCTTTAGTGTTTGTATTTGCAATGAAAAACGGCTTCATCCTCGCGGATGAAGCCGTAAAATAACTCTTTAGATAGTATTGGTGATCTATCGATTTTCGATGTCGACATAATCTCGAACGGTTTCGCCAAGATAAAGCTGACGCGGGCGACCAATTTTGTTTTGTGGGTCTGCAATCATCTCTTTCCACTGTGAAATCCAACCTACTGTACGAGACAGGGCAAAGATCGGAGTGAACATAGACGTTGGGAAACCCATCGCTTCTAGGATGATGCCGGAATAGAAATCGACGTTCGGGAACAATTTCTTTTCAGCAAAGTATGGATCGGCAAGTGCTGCTTTTTCCAATTCTTTGGCAACCTGAAGGATCGGGTTGTTTTCGACGCCGAGCAGTTCCAGAACCTCGTCAGCGGATTCTTTCATCACAGTCGCGCGTGGGTCATGGTTTTTGTAAACGCGGTGACCAAAGCCCATCAGACGGAACGGATCGTTCTTGTCTTTTGCACGGGCGATGAATTCAGGAATACGGTCTGGTGTACCGATTTCGTTCAACATTTCTAGGCATGCTTGGTTCGCGCCGCCGTGGGCAGGGCCCCAAAGACATGCGATACCAGCAGCGATACATGCAAACGGGTTTGCACCTGAAGAAGACGCCAAACGTACAGTAGATGTAGACGCGTTTTGTTCGTGGTCTGCGTGAAGCGTAAAGATGCGGTCCATTGCGCGGGCCAAGATTGGGTTAACTTCGTAATCTTCAGCAGGCACTGCAAAGCACATGCGCAAGAAGTTAGAGGCGTAATCCAAATCGTTGCGTGGATATACGAATGGCTGCCCAATCGTGTATTTGTATGCCATCGCAGCAATAGTTGGCATTTTGGCGATCATACGAACAGACGCAACTTCGCGCTGCCATGGATCAGTGATGTCAGTGGAGTCGTGGTAGAATGCAGACATCGCACCAACAACGCCGGTCATGATGGCCATCGGGTGGGCATCGCGGCGGAAGCCACGGAACAAATACATCATTTGTTCGTGTAGCATTGTATGGTTTGTTACGCGTGTTTCGAAATCTTCCAATTCTGTCGGGGACGGCAAGTTGCCGTACAACAGCAAATAGCAAACTTCGAGGTAATGCGATTTACCAGCCAACTGATCAATTGGATAGCCACGGTGTAATAGCTCACCCTCGTCACCATCAATAAACGTAATCGTGCTGTCGCAAGACGCAGTAGAGGTGAAACCCGGATCATAAGTGAAAACGCCAGCTTGAGCGTAAAGCTTGCGGATATCTAGTACATCTGGACCAGCTGTCGGTGAGTAGATCGGTAGGTCGTACTCCTTACCATCAATGCTCAGCGTTGCGGATTTTTTTGTATCAGCCATGTGATCCCCTTCATTATGTCTACGACAGGATTCTCCCGTCGATTTGTCAGGTTCGCCCGTTTTTGGCGGGTGCCCGTCATGCGTATCGTTATCGTTACGACCATTACAAAGCGGTTAACCTTGAAACAGTCGTTTATGTAGCCGCTGTATCAACAGCGGCTTGCGTCAAGCGGGCCAAGGATTCTTCCTGTCCCAAGACTAACATCATGTCAAAAACCGAGGGCGTTACCGCACGTCCTGCAAGGGCTGCCCGTAAAGGCCCAGCCAGCTTACCAAACTTAGTGCCCTTAGCCTCGCAAAAGGCATTTAGGGCAGCCTCAAGGCTATCTCGGTCCCAACTAACAGTACTTAAAAGCGGCGTCAATTCACTCAGTATACCATGGGATACTGAGTCGAGATTTTTTGCAGCTTTTTCGTCGGGAACGATTGGACGCTTTGATAGGACAAAAATCGCCTTTTCGAGCAAATCAGGAAAGGTTTTTGCGCGTTCCTTAAGGCAATACATGCCATTTAGCAGTCCATTCGACTGAGCGTCCGACAAAACGGGTTGGTCAGATGCGTCCAAAAAGGCGGTAATTTCTTTTACCAACGCGGCGTCATCTGTTTGTGCGATATGCTGACCACAAAGGCTTTCAAGCTTTTTGAAATCGAAACGGGCAGGGCTCTTGCCGATTCCCTTAAGGTCAAACCACTCCTTGGCCTGAGCATCAGTAAAGAACTCGTCATCCCCGTGGCTCCAACCCAGACGCGTCAGGTAGTTGCGCATGCCCGCAGCAGGATAGCCCATCACCTGATATTCTTCTGCACCGGTCGCGCCGTGGCGTTTTGATAGTTTTTTGCCGTCGCCGCCAAAAATAAGCGGAATGTGTGCCCAAACAGGAACGTCCCAACCCATCGCGTTGTATATAGTCATTTGGCGCGCCGCATTGTTAAGGTGGTCATCACCGCGAATAACGTGGGTTACGCCCATGTCGTGATCGTCGACAACCACAGCCAACATATACACGGGCGTGCCGTCTGAGCGCAGCAACACCATGTCATCCAACTGATCGTTGCGAATGGTAACATCGCCTTGGACTTCATCCTTGATGACCGTGGTGCCCTCTTGGGGCGCTTTGATGCGGACAACGTAGGGGGTATCTGGTTGATCTTCTGGCGCTGCGTCGCGCCATGGGCTGTGGAATAGGGTGCTTTTGCCTTCAGCTTTTGCCGAATCCCGGAACGCCTGAATTTCGTCTTGGGTTGAATAGCATTTGTATGCTTTGCCTGCGGCTAGTAATTCATGTGCAACCGCTGCATGGCGATCTGCACCGTCAAACTGGCTGATGACATAGCCATCATGATCCAAGCCAAGCCATGCCATGCCTTGCAAGATTGCTTGGGTCGCTTCGGGTGTAGAGCGTGCGCGATCCGTATCTTCGATCCGCAAAAGGAACTTACCGCCACGCCCGCGGGCATAAAGCCAGTTGAAAAGAGCCGTTCGCGCCCCGCCGATGTGCAAATACCCCGTTGGTGAAGGGGCAAAACGGGTGACGACAGGTTTGGAAGTTTCAACGGGCATGGGGAATTTACCTTTCAGTAACCACGAGGGTCATAGAGTTTTGCCACTATCTATCTAGTGCGCAAAGCGGGGGCAAGCATGAGCGGCATCGACCGTGTGGTAACAGCTATGCTTGGGCAACGTGGGCATATGTTTGGTTGGGTACCAGTCTGCATAGCTGCGGGAATTGGTATCTATTTCTCCCTAAGGTTTGAACCGGTTACGCCACTGTACGTTGGAGCGGGCAGTTTTGGGGGAACGGGCCTGTTGTTGGCCAAACGATTTGGCGAAGTCTTATCCCCAATCTTTATCGGGATTTGTTTAGTCGGTATCGGGTTTACAATAGCGGCATGGCGCACGCACTCCTTAGAGGCCCCAGTCTTGGGCTGGCGGTATTATGGTGCAATTGAGGGACGTATTATTGGTATGGATCGCAGCGCCTCAGATGCGGTGCGCATTACCCTTGATCAAGTACGCCTTGAACGTGTGTCGCCATCACGCACACCGCAAAAGGTACGCATTTCGCTACATAAGAAAGCTGCGCAAGGGATCCGACCTTTGCCAGGAATGCGCGTGATGACCACTGGGCATCTTTCACCTCCGAGTGGACCAGTCGAACCCGGTGGCTTTGATTTTCAGCGCCATGCGTGGTTCGGTCAGTTGGGTGCCGTTGGGTATACACGCGTTCCACTGATTGGTTTGGCTGTTGCGGCGGAAGATTGGAAACTATGGGTGTTTCAAATCCGCATGACAATTTCTGCGCGCGTACGGGAGGTTATAACAGGGGACGTCGGTGGTTTCGCGGCAGCTGTTACAACAGGTGATCGCAGTGGAATGAGCCAAGAGGCATTGAGTGATTTAAGAGCCAGCAATACGGCCCACCTTTTGGCAATTTCAGGTTTGCACATGGGATTACTGAGCGGTTTTGTGTTTGCATCTCTTCGTTTGTTTTTGATCTTCCTGCCATATCTGGGCCCTAGAATAGCGGCACGCAAAATTGCCGCTGGTGGTGCTTTGTTGATTGCGGCCGCTTATTTAGCTTTGTCTGGCGGGAACGTGGCCACCGAGCGGGCTTTCATTATGGTGGCTGTCGCTTTGATAGCTATCATGTTGAACCGACGGGCCATCAGCCTTCGCGCGGTGGCAATCGCTGCGACTATCGTGTTGGTGTTGCGCCCTGAAGCGCTGCTTGGCCCTGGATTTCAAATGTCCTTTGCTGCGACCACAGGATTGGTCGCTGTCTTTGGATGGATGCGGGACGGTGCTGTTCAGGTTGGCCCCAAATGGGCGCAACCTTTTGTCGTGCTGGTGATTTCATCGGGCGTTGCTGGCCTTACCACTGCACCAATAGGGGCCGCGCATTTCAATACAGTTGCGCACTATGGATTGGTGGCAAATTTGCTGAGCGTTCCATTGATGGGATTGGTCATTATACCTTCCGCTGTTTTGGCCGCCATCCTAGCCCCCTTTGGATTGGAAGAGGTTGGGTTATGGGCAATGGGATTTGGTTTGCGATGGATACTGCTGGTGGCGGGGTATGTTGCGGATTTTGAGGGGGCAAAGGGATATGTCGCGGGGCCTTCACCACTTGTCCTGCCGATGCTTTCAATTGGTGCGCTTTGGTTGATCCTGTGGCAAGGGCGGTTGCGCAATTTTGGTCCAATTATGATGGCCGCTAGTTTCATTATTTGGGCGAGCGATGACCGACCGCTGGTGTTGATTGCTGAAAACGGATCATTGTTGGGGGTCATGACCGATCAAGGGCGCGCTCTTAGCAAGGAAAAGGGGGCAGGGTTTGTTGCGCGAAATTGGTTGGAAAATGACGGTGATCCATCTTTGCAATCGGTCGCGGCCTCATTGTGGGGAACAGGCATGAAGCGCATGAAGGTTGCCCAAGTAGGGGCGTATGAATTTGTACATTTGATCGGGAAAAAGGCGGTGTTTGAGTTTGACCGATGTCAATCGGATCAGATCGTCATTGCAAGTGTTGAGACCCAACGCGACTTCGGCAACTGTACGGTTCACGATCCGAAAACGTTGCGCAACAGTGGGTCAATTGGCCTGTACCTGCAGGGAGATGAAGCTGTTTTCATCACGGCCAGAGACATCAGTGGCGACCGCATTTGGTCCGCGTGGCCCAGCAAGCAACCATCAAAAAAGGCGGATCAAAAGACCCGCCCAATTCTTAAGTAATAGTATCGTTCAGTAGGTGCGGATTAAACCAACCAAGCGACCCTGAACCTTAACCTTGTCGTCGGTGAATACGCGTGGTGGATAGGCCGGATTGGCGGCTTCTAACGAGATCGAATTGCCACGCTTGATATAGCGTTTCAGTGTTGCTTCGTGGTCTTCGACCAAGGCAACAACGATGTCGCCGTTATCAGCCACAGATGTCTCACGAATAACAACAACGTCACCGCTGTTGATACCGGCATCAATCATCGAGTCACCCTTGACCTCAAGGGCGTAATGGTTGCCAGCGCCGGATAACATTTGGCCTGGAACGGCGACTGAGTGTGACAACTGGTTGATCGCCTCAATCGGAACACCAGCAGCGATTTGACCCATCACTGGCAAATTGACTGCATGAACAGCTTCAACCGGCAGCGCAGAAGCAGGGGGCGGACTATCTGGACGATCGCCATCAATAACACGTGGTTTAAATCCACTTGCTTGAGAGGCCATGCTATCAGGGAGTTTAACAATCTCAATCGCACGGGCACGGTGCGCAAGACGGCGAATAAACCCGCGCTCCTCAAGGGCTGTAATCAGGCGGTGGATGCCGGATTTAGACCGCAGGTCCAACGCTTCTTTCATTTCATCAAAGCTCGGCGGCACACCATCGCGTTGAACGCGGTTGTGAATAAATGACAGCAAATCCAGTTGTTTTTTAGTCAGCATGTGTAGCCCTCAGCCCAGTTGGTTTGGGTTTGTTCTACTCATGTTCCTGTTTTGTGTCAACTGTTCCTTATATGTCCATCACGTTGATACACTCGCCAATGTTACGAGCGGGATCATTGGGGGGACGTACAATCAAGACATTAGATTGGGACAGAACGCTTAAAAGCGAGCTGTCTTGTTGATCCGCACTGTGCACACCATTCGCGCCTGCAAACCCGCGCATATAGTGTTCGCGTGGACCATTCGCGCCGATTGGGGCGGATAGGGCTACACTTCGCTGCGGACTTGCGCTTTGGCCAAGGCCAACCATGGCGCGGATCATGGGCGCGATAAAGACGGTGCCGCAGACCATCGCAGACACCGGATTGCCAGGCAGACCAACCATGGCCATATCACCAAGCTTTCCCGCCATCAGTGGTTTGCCCGGGCGCATGGCCACTTTATAAAATGACTGTTCCATCCCCAACTCTGCGGCAACGGGTGCCACCAGATCGTGATCGCCCACCGATGCGCCACCGATTGTGATCACCAAATCGGCACCTTTGGCCAAATCAAACGCAGTGCGCAGGGAGGATTCGTTGTCGCGGGCAATGGGCAAAATTCGAGGATGCGCGCCTAAGTTTTCCAGCATCGCAGCAAGGCCAAATGTGTTGGACGCGATGATTTGATCGGGTTCAGGTGTTTGCCCGGGCATGACCAATTCATCCCCAGTTGATATCAACGCAACGATGGGACGGCGATAGACAGGAACCTGTGCGATATTCATGGATGCGAGTAGCGCAATGTCGGCAGGCTGTAGTGTGCGAGGGGCCGTCATTGGATCCCCTTTTAGGAAATCCACACCTGCTGGGCGGATGTTGTCCTTTGGGCCGATGTCACGACCCAAAGTGATCAGATTGCCGCGCACGGTTACATCTTCTTGGATAACGACAAAATCAGCGCCTCTAGGGACTGGCGCACCTGTAAAAATACGCACGGCTTGGCCAGCACCCACGGTTCCATCCCATCCATGACCCGCAGCAGATTCACCGATAACTTTGAACATGCAGTCATCTTCGACCTCAGCGCACTTGACGGCGTAACCATCCATCGATGACGCGGCAAAGGGGGGCTGTGTGCGTGTTGCATACTGACTTTGCGCAAGAACGCGATTGTTTGCATCGCGCAATGCAACATGTTCAATGTCGAGCGGTGAGACCAGATTGAATAGCTCATCTAAGGCTTGGGAAACGGTGATCATGATGCCTCGTAGCGTCCGGATTTACCGCCGTCTTTCAGGACAACGTGCAGGCCACCGATTTCCATGCCTTTGTCGACGGCTTTGGACATGTCGTAGATTGTTAGGGCGGCGGTTGAGGCGGCTGTGAGCGCCTCCATTTCGACGCCGGTTTGGCCCGTGGTTTTCACCGTTGCCATAATCCGGATGCCCGGGAGTGTCGCATCGGGTTCTAACTCAACCGCGACTTTGGTGATGGGCAATGGGTGGCACAGAGGTATCAGGTCTGCTGTGCGTTTGGTAGCCATGATGCCGGCAAGCCGCGCAACACCCAAGACATCACCCTTTTTGGCGCGGCCTTCAGTAATGATATCAAAGGTTTCAGGCTGCATCTTAATCCAGGCAGCAGCCTGTGCAATACGGTCGGTCACGGGCTTGTCCGAGACATCGACCATATGCGCATCGCCTTTGCCATCAAAATGCGTCAGCGCCATTATAGGCCACCACCAGAGACGGTTGGGTTTGCCAAAAGGGTGCGCGTGGCTGTCTCCACGTCGTCTTGACGCATCAGGCTTTCACCAATCAAGAATGTGCGCGCACCGTACATTGCCATATCGGACAAGTCCGCAGGAGTGTTAAGGCCGCTTTCGCAAACGATCATGCGGTCCTCTGGAACCTGTTTGGACAGAATACGTGTGGTGTCCAGAGTGGTTTCAAAGGTGTTGAGGTTGCGGTTGTTGATGCCCATCAAAGGGCTTTTCAGTAGGGTAGCACGCTCAAGTTCTTCGGCATTGTGCACTTCGATCAAGGCATCCATGCCCCATTGAAACGCTGCGTGCTCTAGCTCATTGGCTTGTGCATCAGAAACAGAAGCCATGATGATGAGAATACAATCGGCACCAAGGGCGCGGGCCTCAGCAACCTGATAGGTGTCGTACATGAAATCCTTGCGCAACGCGGGCAGGGCGCAGGCAGCACGGGCTTCAACCAAGAAATCCTTGGACCCTTGAAAACTGGGGGTGTCGGTTAGCACTGACAAACAAGCGGCACCGCCTGCTTCATAGGCTACGGCGTGGGCCGCTGGATCGAAATCTCCACGGATCAACCCTTTGGATGGGCTGGCCTTTTTGATTTCAGCGATCAAGCCGTAGCCGGTTTTTGCTGCGTCGCGCAATGCGCCTGCGAATGGGCGCACTGCACTGGCTGCTTTGGCTTCTGCTTCAACCGCTTCTATTGGTTTGGCAGCTTTGTCTGCTGCGACTTCCTCAAGTTTGTAGGCTTTGATTTTTTCGAGAATAGTAGCGGTCATGATGCCTCCTGAGTGATACGAGCCACGGCAGTAATTTTATCGCGTGCTGCACCGCTGTCGATGCTGGTTTGGGCCATTTCAACGCCCTGTTTAAGATCGGTCGCAACATCTGCAACAACAAGCGCTGCAGCTGAATTCAGCAATACGGCGTCGCGGTAAGCATTTTGTACACCATCAAGCAATGCATTGAAATCGCGTGCGTTTTCTTCGGGTGTGCCACCAATGATATCCTCAAACGGGTGTATCGGCAGGCCGGCATCTTCTGGGTTGATTTCGAAATCGGTGACCTGTCCGTTTTCCAGTGCTGACACCCAGCTGACACCAGTGATGGTCAATTCGTCAGTGCCGTCAGACCCGTGGACCAACCACGCCTTTTCTGATCCCAATTGGCCAAGTGTTTCGGCCATTGGGCGAATAAGATCGCGTGAAAACGCACCAGTGAGTTGGCGCTTGACGCCAGCAGGGTTGGTCAATGGGCCAAGGATGTTAAAAATTGTCCGCGTACCCAATTCGGCACGTGTTGGCATCACATGTGCGATGGCAGGATGGTGCATAGGTGCCATCATAAAACCAATACCGGCTTCGTTCAGAGCTTTTTCAACAACTTCAGGGCCGACCATAACGTTCAGGCCCATTTGGGTCAGTGCATCTGAGGCACCTGATTTTGACGACAGATTGCGGTTGCCGTGCTTTGCAACTGTGACCCCAGCACCGGCGACAACAAAAGCTGTCGCGGTTGAGATGTTCAGTGTGTTTTTCCCGTCGCCACCTGTTCCGACGATATCCATTGCACCTGCTGGCGCTGACACCGCGTGACACTTGGCGCGCATGACGGCCGCCGCCGCCGCGTATTCGTCCACTGTTTCGCCGCGTGTGCGCAGTGCCATAAGGAAACCGCCAATTTGGCTTGGCGTTGCTTCTCCCTCAAACAAGATACCAAAGGCTGTTTGGGCTTGTTCGCGAGTTAGGGGGCCATTGGCGGCCGCGTCGATCAAAGGTTTGAGTGCGTCACTCATGCTGGCACCGCCATCTCATTTACAAAGTTCTGCAGTAGCGCATGACCATGTTCAGAACGAATTGATTCTGGGTGGAATTGCACGCCGTGGATTGGCAGGTCGCGGTGTTGTAGTCCCATGATTGTGCCATCCTCCAACTCTGCTGTAACTTCCAGGACATCAGGCAATGTCTCGCGCTCAACAATCAAAGAATGATAGCGCGTTGCCTCATAAGGTGTTGGCAAACCTTTGAAAAGGCCTTTGCCCGTGTGATGCATCGCGCCCATCTTGCCGTGTACAATCTCGTGGCAGCGCACAACATTACCGCCAAACGCTTGGCCGATGGATTGATGACCCAAGCAAACGCCTAACAACGGCGTACGCGTCTCTGCGGCGGCTTGTGTCAGGGCAAGGCAAATGCCGGCTTGATCCGGGTCACAAGGACCAGGGGATAATAAAATCGCTGCGGGTTTCATCGCCATTGCTTCTTGCACATCGATGGCATCATTGCGCCGGATTTCAATTTCCGTGCCCAAGGTGCCCAGATAGTGGACAAGGTTGTATGTAAAGCTATCGTAGTTATCGATCAGGAGCAGCATCTTGCAAACTTTATGTTATTGAGTGTTTCAGTACTGGCAGGTTGCCCCGTTGGCACTGTATAGTAGAAATATACATGTTCGGGCTTGGCCGCCAGCATCAATTGGAACGGACAGCCAAGCCATGAACAATTAAGACAGAAAAGACAGGCGGAGTAAGCGCAATGGCACGAGGTTTCTTAAGCGGAGCGATGATTGGTACAGTTGTGTCTGTCGGCGTCGCAGGTGTTGCGTCCGTAATGACCAGTGGGCCAATTGCACCTAACGTGACAGATGCAGCGCCAACTGGCGTTTCAGCAAACGTGAATGAAAGCAAAGTGGGTGTAGGTGCTGGAGCAGGCGATGCCGATTTGGTTCAAGATGGCACGAGCAATACAAGCCAACCTGCGCCAGATGATGTGAATTCAGTTGCTGAGGCTGGATCTGATTTATCTCAAAGACCGATAACTGGTGGCACTGATGGCCTTGAGGCACCTGATGTAAACACTGCCGATGGTGCCGTTGTCGTTGATGGCGATGCACCTGTGTTGCCTAGTCCGCAAGCGGCTGCACCAGCAGAGCCTGAAAATGAAACTGAGTTGTCCATATCGACTGATCCTTCGCAACCACTGGCTCCACAGGTTCCTGAAGACGAGACTGCGTTTGAGGTAACGGAGCAAGATCCAGCTGCCGAGGAGGCAGTTGTTGAGGCAGAGCCAGAAACGACCACGGTGCCAGCACCTGTTGAGCTTGTCCCAGAAGAACCGGAACAACCCGAAGCCCCAAGTGCTGAGGAAGAAGCTACATTCCCACCAGTTGATACTGCCGAAGAAGAATTACGCCCACAGATTGGTCGCCCCGCAGGATCACTGGTTGATCGCGACAATAATCCGGTTGAACAGGCGCAACAGCCTGCCGATCAAACAGAAGTAGCTGATCTAGCGCCAATCGATGCGTTCGCGGTACCATTTGAAAATGCAGACGCGAAGCCGCTTATGTCGATTGTTCTGATTGATGCTGGCGCTGATTTGGAGGGGGCCGCGGTTGGCTTGCCTGCTTTGCGCAGTTTCCCCGCGCCGATCACCTTTGCCGTTGATTCTAGTCTGCCAGATGCCGTTGCCCGCATGAACAAATATCGTGGTGAGGGCTTTGAAGTTCTTGCGATGATCGATTTTCCAAGTGGCGCAACAGCAGGCGACGCCGAGGTTACATTGGATGCGGTTCTTGGTCAGATGACCGATGTTGTTGGCGTTCTTGAAGGTGTTGATAACGGCATGCAAGAATCCCGTGAAGCGTCGGACCAAGCCACTCAAATCCTGCTTTCGACGGGTCATGGGTTTGTGACCCAATCCAACGGCCTAAATACAGTTGCCAAATTAGCAGAGCGCGAAGGCGTGCCAACCTCAACAGTGTTTCGTGACTTTGACAGCGCGGATCAACCACCAACAGTTATCCGCAGGTTCTTAGGGCAAGCAGCATTCCGTGCGGGGCAAGAAGGTGGCGTGATCATGTTGGGACGTTTGCGCTCGGATACAATTTCCGCGCTACTGTTGTGGAGTTTGCAAGATCGCGCAACACGCGTGAGCATGGCACCTATTTCGGCTGTCCTAAAACAGTAAATCCAAAATATTGGTTTGTTCGATTTGCCAGGTGCTTACGTGTTGCCGCCGTCAAAACGTGCAGCGTCTTTTGCCGCTCTGCGAATTGCGCCAGACTTGTGCACGGTTTCCATAAACTCGGCTTCGGGATCGCTGTCATAGACAACGCCGCCGCCCGCTTGGATGTACAGCTTTTCATCCTGAATGACTGCTGTGCGCAGTGCGATACACATGTCCATGTCGCCACCTGCGCTGAAGTAACCAACACCACCACCGTAGACGCCGCGCTTTTCTGGCTCTAGCTCATCAATAATTTCCATCGCACGTACTTTTGGCGCACCCGAAACGGTACCCGCAGGCATACCAGCAAAGAATGCGTCGATTGCATCATTGCCCTCATTCAACTCACCGACCACATTCGAGACGATGTGCATTACGTGGGAATAGCGTTCAACGATGAATTCTTCGGTAGGGCGCACGGTGCCAATTTTTGCAACGCGACCAACGTCATTGCGACCAAGGTCCAACAGCATCAAGTGCTCTGCCAGTTCCTTTTTATCAGCCAAAAGATCGGCTTCTAATGCGCGATCCTCTTCTGGTGTCGCCCCACGTTTGCGTGTTCCGGCGATCGGACGAATTGTGATTTCGTTACCAAACACACGGACCAAAATTTCAGGGCTTGCGCCGACAACTTGGAAACCACCAAAGTTGAAATAGAACATGAAAGGGGATGGGTTTGTACGGCGCAAGGAACGGTACAAAGAGAACGGCTTTTGCGCGAAATCCTGGGTCCAACGTTGGGACGGGACAACTTGAAAGATGTCGCCAGCACGAATGTAGTCTTTGGCTTTTTCAACGGCAGATTTGTACCCATCCCGTGTGAAATTACTGACAGGCTCATTCGCCTCAGTGGCTTCACCTAGATTGCGTGTCTCTGTTGGCATTGTGCGTTCAAGATCACGAACGGCGTCCATAACACGTTCAGCGGCTTGAGCGTATGCAGCGCGCGCGGTCTGTCCATCGCTGACCCAAGCAGGCGACACCACTGTAACTTCGCCTTTAACGCCGTCCAAAACTGCAATGACGGACGGGCGCAACATGATGGCATCAGGCAATCCCAAAGGATCGGGGTTCACATTTGGCAGGTGCTCAACCAAACGGATCATATCGTAACCAAGGTAGCCAAACAGGCCTGCCGCAGATTGCGGTAGATCGTCAGGCAGGTCGATTTTACATTCGCCAATCAGGGTACGTAACACATCCAACGGATTGCCGTCTTGTGCAACAAAGGCATCGCTATCAAAACGCGCAGTGCGGTTAATTGAAGATGTGTCACCCTGACAGCGCCATACCAAATCAGGTTTCATTCCAATGATGGAATAACGCCCGCGCACTTCGCCGCCCGTTACAGATTCCAAAACAAATGCGTCTTTTTGTGCACCCGTCAGCTTGAGCATAAGGGATACAGGAGTATCCAAGTCTGCGGCCAATCGCGTGTAAACGATCTGGTTTTCGCCCGCATCATATGCACGTGCAAAGCTCTCGAAATCAGGGGTCAGGGCCATCAGTTTAAACCTTAGGGGAAGTTAACGTGTACGGCTGCCAAAGAACGTGGATCAATGTTTTGACCCGCACGTTGGACCGCGTCACGTGAGTAGATATTGTAAAGATCACGGGCCAATGACTGCTCGATCTGAGCTTGCAGTTGTGCACTCAATGCATCAGCGTTTTCGTTTTCTTCGGTTGGGTTGATCGCATCAAGGCGCACAACCAACACAGTGCCAAAACTATCAACAACAGAAACATCACCAATATTCATCTTGAACACATCTTCCATAAAGCTAGGAGGCGTGCCTGCAACAAAACCGGTTCGGGTTTGGTCGGATTCTTCCGTTGCAGTCAAACCCAAACCAGCAAAGTCGGTTCCGGATTGAAGTTGGGGAACTAATGTTGCGGCTTGTTCTTTGAGGCGTGACTCTACCTGATTATTTTCCCAGCTTGCTGTAAGTTGCTCGCGGGCTTGTTCAAACTCTGGTGGGCGAACTGGCAATACTTCATCCAAGCGAAGCGCGAATACACCGCCATCCTCTAGGTTTTCGATTTGTGGAAAGTCTTCTTCGGTCACAACGCGGGCTGCGTCAGCGAAAGCTACATATGCACCGATGCCGTTTCCGTTGCCGTCAAACCATTCGATTGAGCCAATTTCTAAATCGGTCTCATCAGCAAGTTCCTCGAGTGTTGCGCCACCCGCCAACAGATCATCAAAGTCTTGCGCCATTGTGCTGACCAGGCGACGGGCACGATCAGTTGCTAGAATTTCTTGTAGCTCTGGCTTTGCCTCGTCGAACGTTGTCACTTGCGCTGGCAAAACGCCATTCACACGGAACAGGGCGGGACCCAGATCAGTATCGAGTGGGCCAACCACATCACCGACGTTTGCAGCGAATACTGTTTCGCCCGCTGCGTCCAATGACAAGCGGTCCACATCGCCTAGATCGATGTCCGCTAACGCAAGGCCGCGGTCATCGACAAGGGTTTCGAATGTGGTTCCTGCAACTTCAAGCGCTGCAGCAGCGCGGTTTGCTTCTTCTTCGTCCAAGTAAACAAGGCGCTCGACCAAACGGCGCTCTGGCGTGTTATACTGGTTCACACGTGCTTCAAACTCGGCCCGCAAATCTTCTTCGGGAATATCGATGCTTTCAATAAGTGCGTCAGGTGACAGCTGCACATAAGTAAGGCGCTTTGTCTCCGGCAGTATGAAATCTGCGGTGTTTTCAGCGAAGTATGTCTTCAACTGCTCGTCTGATGCTGTTTCAAGTGGAGCATCTAAGTCTGCAGAGGCAAGGCGCGCCCACGTAAAGTCGCGGGTTTCGCCGATGTAATCGAGTAGCGTTGAAACATACGAAGATGGCATGACAACGCCGCTGATCATTGCGCCCTGCAACAGGGTGCGTGCAGTTTCTTCACGCAACCGTGTTTCAAACTCGGATTCGGATGTCCCATTGCGTTCTAATGAAAAGGTATACGCCTCGCGGTCAAATGATCCGCTGATGCCTTGGAAGGCTGGGATGTCGACGATTTGGTCGCGCAAGGCCTCATCGCCAATGCTTAGGCCCAAAACTGCGGCTTCGTGGTCCAAAGCGCGCTCTGAAATCAAGCGGCCAAGCACTGCTTGATCAAGTCCGATTTCTTGGGCACGAGAGAACGGCAACTGTTCACCAGTTTGTGCTTCAACGGCGCGAATTTCTTGGCCTAATTGGCGCGCATATTCTCCAACGTCGATGTGCTTGTCACCAACTGTGCCAATAGTGCGGATCGTACCGGATAAGTTCGAGGCACCAAAGCCACCCAATCCAAGCATGGCGAGGCCAATGATAATCCAAACGAATGTCTTAGAAATGCTTTTACCCGTGGCCATGAACGTCCTGCCTTATCCAATTTGTTGGATATGTTTACGGCGCACTGAGGAGGGGGGCAAGGGGTTGAACGCCTTATATGTTTAGGGCGGCGAGCCTTTGATAAAGCGTTGCAATCCCGTTTGCGTCTAAATTGGCAAAGGCGATGCGCAAATGCTGTGCGCCGTATGGATCGTCCGTTGGGCAAAACATCGTCCCGGGAAGACATAGTATTCCAGACTCTGATACCAATCGCGGTGCTAAATCAGCCGATGAGATGTCGAATGGGTGCTTCATATATGCGAAATATGCGCCAGCAGATTTCAGTTCCCAGCCTTTTGCCGCCAATGTGGGAAAACCCGCTTTGATCGCGCCGCAGCGTCTGATGATTTCGTTGCGTTCTTCAGCAAGCCAATCTGATAGGTTTTCGAGCCCCCAAACCGCCGCAGCCTGGCCAATTTGTCCGGGGCATATTGCAACGGTATCGAGGAACTTCTCTATTTCGCCCAACCGCGCCTTGGACGTAATCAATGCGCCAACACGGTGGCCTGTCAGGCGGAATGCTTTTGAGAACGAATAAAGGTGGATGAAGGTGTCTAGTGCATTTGGTTGGCTGAACAGCGCGTGTGGCGCGCCATCTTGGCTGTGATAGTCGCGGTAAGTTTCATCAACGATCAACGCAATACCATGTGCCTTTGCCAGTTCGTAGAAGTCTAGCAATAGCTCAGCGGGGTATTCAACGCCTGCAGGGTTGTTCGGGGAGACCAGCGCGATCGCACGTGTACGCGCAGTTATCAGTTTTGCAGCTTCGCCTACATCTGGCAGTAAATCAGGGCCAGCTGGCAAAGGTACAGATGTAACCCCAGACATGTCCAACCACATTTTATGATTGAAATACCATGGGGTTGGAAGGATGACTTCATCCCCCTCAGCGCAAAGCGATGAAATGGCGGCGGCAAACGCCTGATTACAACCAGAGGTGATTGCGACGTTATCAGCTGTAACTGCACTGTCATAATGTGAGGTTGTTTTTGTTGCCAATGCTTGGCGCAAAGCAACATTGCCAAGGACAGGACCATAAAGATGTGCGCCATCGTCGTTGAGTGCAGCATCTGCTATAGCTTGGCGAAGTTCTTTCACAGGCGGATCAACGGGAGCCGCCTGTGAAACGTTGATTAGGGGCCTATCCGCAGGATGGGCGACACCTTCCAGCCAGCGCCGGGCCTCCATAACTGGAGGAAAGAAGGTGGCGCTGGTGCGTGTCTTGGTCATTTGACGGCCCTAATTGGTTCAGTCTGTTCCGCGGTATGGCTCTACGTATTGAAGCGCCATATCCCATGGGAAGAAAATCCAAGTGTCTTGGGAAACGCCGGTAATGAACGTGTCGACCTGTGGCTCGCCTTTTGGTTTTGCATATACGGTCGCAAAGTGTGCGTTCGGATAAAGAGCACGAACAACTTCCAAAGTTTTACCACTGTCGACCAGATCGTCGATGATCAGGATGCCAGTGCCGTCACCCATCATATCTGCGTCAGGGTGCTTAAGAACTTTGGCGTCTGATTGATCTTGGTGATCATAGCTTTTGATGCTGATCGTATCGACTGTGCGCACATCCAGCTCACGCGCGATGATCATAGCAGGGGCCATGCCACCACGTGTGATTGCGACAATTGCACGCCATGCGCCGTCATCAGGCCCTTTGCCATCCAAGCGCCAAGCAAGCGCACGACTGTCGCGGTGAATTTGATCCCAGCTGATGTGGAACCCTTTTTCGTGAGGCAAGCGATCTGACATAGTCTACATCCTAATAGCAAATTGAAGCCGAACCATTAAATTTTATAAATGGTTCGGAAGAGATTGTGATTAGTCTTTGCTCATATCCGGAGCATCGACAGCTTTCATACCAACAACATGGTAACCTGCATCTACGTGAAGATTTTCACCTGTCGTACCTGATCCAAGGTCTGACAGTAGATACAGTGCAGATTTACCAACGTCGTCGATTGTCACATTGCGACGCAGCGGCGAGTTGTATTCGTTCCATTTCATGATGTAACGGAAATCACCGATACCGGATGCGGCCAGTGTTTTAATCGGGCCTGCGGAAATTGCGTTAACGCGAATACCGTCTTTACCCAAATCTTCAGCTAAATACTTAACTGACGCTTCAAGTGCGGCCTTGGCCACGCCCATTACATTATAATGTGGCATCACTTGTTCCGCGCCGTAGTAAGTTAAGGTGAGAGCACTGCAGCCATCGGTCATCATTTTTTCAGCGCGCTGCATGATTGCAGTGAACGAGTAGACTGAAATATCCATTGTCATTGCAAAGTTTTCGCGGCTTGTGTCTACATAACGACCGCGCAATTCGTTTTTGTCTGAAAATCCGATAGCGTGAACAACAAAGTCTAACTGACCCCAATGTTCTTTCAAGCTTTCGAACAACGCATCCATTGAGGCCGCGTCGCTAACGTCACACGGCAGAACGATTTTGCTGCCTAATTGTTCAGCAAGAGGATCAACGCGTTTTTTCAAAGCATCGCCCTGGTATGAAAAGGCAAGTTCCGCACCAGCGTCTGCGCAGGCCTTTGCTATGCCCCATGCTATGGACTTATCGTTGGCTAGACCCATGATAAGTCCGCGCTTTCCCGCCATTAGGTTGTTTGACATACTCAGTCCCCACAGTGATTTTAAATGTTATCTTCTCGACGTTTAGGCGATTGCGCATCATGCATCAAGGGATCGTAGCAATAGAGCTGTTGGCGTCGAGCTGAGCTTGCCTTAGCTTAAGGCGAGGCTATCTACACTTTTTGCTTTGTTAGGAACGCCAATGACTCGTCTAAATCCGGAAAATAGTGGAAAATTTGCAGGGGAAAACCCTTTTCTCATAGCGCAGAACTGGCTGAAAGAAGCAGAGGAGTCAGAGCTTAATGACCCGAATGCAATAGCCCTTTCGACAGTAGACGCCGAAGGAATGCCAAATATCAGAATGGTTTTGCTTAAGGGGATCGAAGAGGACGCGTTTGTGTTTTACACAAATTATGAGAGCGCAAAGGCGGCTGAACTTGATAGTGCGGGCAAAGTTGCATTTGTCATGCACTGGAAATCCTTGCGTCGACAAATACGCGTTCGTGGCACAGTTGTTCGAGAAGACGGGCCGAAGGCGGACGAATATTTTGCATCACGTTCGTTGAAAAGCAGGCTTGGAGCATGGGCGTCTCGACAGAGCCGGCCCTTAAAAAACCGTGCTTCCCTTTTGGCGGAAGTCGCAAAAGTTACCGCAAAGCATGGTGCAAACCCGCAAAGACCGCCGTTTTGGGGCGGTTATCGCGTGACACCGACAGAGATAGAATTTTGGGCCGATGGTGATTTTAGGTTGCATGATCGGTTCGTGTGGCGGCGTGAAAATGACGTTTCAGAGTGGGCCGTGAAACGACTAAATCCGTGAATTTCACGTAGCGTGAAATGCAATTATTTGTTTTTAGCTGTTTTTTTCACTTGAAAAGGGAATGGTAAATCGCGCAAGACTGCGCAACGCCGTAGGCTTGAAACGAAAGAATAGCAGTGACGAACGAGTTAGAAGACAAAGAACGCGTATCCGGTTTGGTTAAGTGGTTTGACCCGGTGAAGGGTTTTGGCTTCGTCGTCTCCGATGCAGGCGGGCCAGATATTTTGCTTCACGTGAATGTCTTGAGAAATTTTGGACAAAACTCTGTCGCAGACGCATCGCGCATCGTAGTTGACGTACAGAATACAGAGCGCGGTGTGCAGGCTCTTGAGGTCATTAGTCTTGAACCACCTGAAGGTATTGAAGACGAACTGCTGGGTGATTTTTCTGATGTAGAACTTAGTGATATTGAACAACTTCCCTTAGAGCCAGCTCGCGTGAAATGGTTCGATAAGGGGAAGGGCTTTGGTTTCGCAAATCTCTTTGGTCAGAACGAAGATATCTTTCTCCACGTCGAAGTGCTTCGTCGTTCTGGTCTCTCCGATTTGCAACCGGGTGAGGCCTTGGCCATTCGCGTAATCGATGGCAAGCGCGGCAAGATGGCCGCGGCGGTACAGGCCTGGGAAACGGCACTGCCGAGCGTGACCTAATGGTTCGCGCAGCATTGGCAATTTTCCTTAGTTGGGTAATGTCAAATGCTGCGTTCGCAACTTGCCGTGACGATTCAGTCTACCTACGGGGGGATTGGGGGCAGGCGAGGTTTTCAATTGAAATTACTGACACATTTGCATCTCAACAACTTGGGCTGATGAATCGGCAAAGCATGCCGTTATCCTCGGGAATGTTATTCGTTTACGAATCTCCGAGACCGCTTTCATTTTGGATGAGAAACACACTGATTCCGCTGGATATGCTTTTTATTGATTCTAAGGGAATCGTTACGCACATCCATCACATGGCAAAACCCTTAGACGAGACGCCAATTGTTGGTGGACTTGGGATTGCGGTGCTCGAAATCAACGGTGGTTTGGCCAAATCTATGGGTATTTCCGTTGGAACGGAGCTGCGACATCAATCTTTTGAAAAAGGTGACCCTTCTTGGTCGTGTTAGGGGTTTTCAATCCCGATTACCTTGTCTAAAGAGTGCCTATGGTTCGGGGCGTGGCGCAGCCTGGTAGCGCACCTGTTTTGGGTACAGGGGGTCGGAGGTTCGAATCCTCTCGCCCCGACCATCAACACCAGTTCGACTGGGCAGCAAGGCGGCACATTATGTGCCGCCTTTTGTTGTTTTCGGCACAATCATAGAAAATGTAGCGGTGGAGTGATTCACGTTTCTGCTTCCCCTAAAGGTCGAATTCGGGGCATGGCCGCATAATTAGGCGGATGGCAGGCCTCGGGTTGTGACCTTTTTACCGTGAACAGATTGTGGCCAGTTGTCAAAATAGGTGCCGGATTGACCTGTGGATAACTTAAGACATGACTTCATCCACCGAAGCTAAATAAGCCAAGACTCTCAATAAAAATCAATTACGTTCTCGCTCACCTTTTTGATCTTCATTGGGGACAGTTTTTGTATGAATCAATTGGCAGCGAAACCGCCGTTCGCGTCTAAATTGGTCAAGCCCCTAAACATCAAAAAAATCGTAAAAATTACGTTGACCAACTAGGCTCAAATACGCCAAGTTGTGCATCAAGTCAGAGGCACCACTAGATTTAGTGTTCAAAAGCTAAAGCGTGCATATAACGTAAAATTGGGGATCGGCGCGAAATCGATCAAATCTGTGTTGGAATTGGCTAAGTCAAAACCGCCTGTCTGCTTTTACGTTTTCTGCTGTGAATGCTGAAGCTCGCCGCAAAAGGTGAGCTCTTTATTAAAAATGCTGGAATATGGGGCTGCGACATGAAAATTGAACGTAAATTTACCACGGCAGGAAAAGATGCATATGCATCGCTGGATTTCATCACGACGGTTTCTGAAATCCGCAATCCGGATGGAACGATCGTGTTTCACCTCGACGACGTCGAAGTGCCAAACAGCTGGAGCCAAGTTGCCAGCGATGTGATCGCGCAAAAGTACTTTCGGAAAGCTGGCGTGCCTTCGCGCATGAAGAAAGTAAAAGAGAAGAATGTCCCTGAATTCCTTTGGCGCTCTGTTCCAGATGGCGACGACGTTGAGTTCGGCGGCGAAACTTCTTCCAAACAAGTCTTTGACCGCCTTGCTGGCGCTTGGACATACTGGGGTTGGAAAGGCGGTTACTTCACCACTGAAGCCGACGCACAGTCTTATTTCGACGAAATGCGCTATATGTTGGCATCCCAACGTTCTGCGCCAAACTCCCCACAGTGGTTTAACACAGGTCTTCACTGGGCATACGGCATCGACGGTCCGGCCCAAGGGCACCATTACGTAGATTACAAAACCGGCGTTCTGACAAAATCCACTTCCTCATACGAACACCCACAGCCGCACGCCTGCTTTATCCAATCTGTTTCTGACGATTTGGTGAATGATGGCGGCATCATGGACCTTTGGGTTCGTGAAGCGCGTTTGTTCAAATACGGCTCTGGTACAGGCACGAACTTCTCGTCCTTGCGTGGAGCAGGCGAGAACCTATCTGGTGGCGGTAAATCATCTGGCTTGATGGGCTTCTTGAAAATTGGTGACCGTGCAGCCGGTGCGATTAAATCGGGTGGCACAACACGTCGCGCGGCCAAAATGGTTATCGTAGATGCAGATCACCCTGATATTCAGGATTTCATCAACTGGAAGGTGATTGAAGAGCAGAAAGTGGCGTCCATCGTTGCTGGCTCTAAGATGCACGAACAGAAGTTGAACGCGATCTTTGCGGCAATCAAAGCATGGGACGGAGCAGTTGCCGATGCTTATGAGCCAAAGGTTAACCCACAGCTGAAAGAAGCAGTGCGTGACGCGAAAAAAGTCGCGATCCCAGAAACATACGTCAAACGCGTGTTGGACTATGCAAAACAGGGTCACACGTCCATTGAATTCCCAACATACGACACCGATTGGGATTCCGAGGCGTACTCATCCGTTTCAGGACAAAATTCTAACAACTCGATCCGCGTGACAAACGCGTTCCTGACTGCTGTTGAGAAAGACGCAGATTGGGAATTGATCAATCGTAAAGATGGCAAGGTCACAAAAACCATCAAAGCACGCGACTTGTGGGAACAAGTTGGACACGCTGCATGGGCTTGTGCTGATCCCGGCATCCAATATCACGACACCGTAAATGAATGGCACACTTGCCCAGAAGATGGTGCGATCCGCGGATCTAACCCATGTTCTGAATACATGTTCCTTGACGACACGGCTTGTAACCTGGCTTCTATGAACCTGCTTACCTTCCTTAAGGATGGCGAGTTCCAAATCGAAGACTATATGCACACCGCGCGCTTGTGGACAGTGACATTGGAAATCTCCGTAATGATGGCGCAATTCCCATCAAAAGAGATCGCACAGCGCTCATACGACTTCCGCACTTTGGGTTTGGGCTATGCGAACATCGGCGGTTTGCTGATGAACATGGGCTATTCATACGACAGCGACGAGGGCCGCGCGCTTTGTGGTGCTTTGACAGCGGTCATGACGGGTGTTGCATACGCAACTTCCGCTGAGATGGCGGGCGAATTGGGCGCGTTCTCTGGCTACAAGAAAAACGAAGAGCACATGTTGCGCGTCATGCGTAACCACCGCAACGCGGCTTATGGCGCTGTGGATGGATATGAAGCACTTGCAGTGAAGCCAGTGCCTTTGGATCACGCCAACTGCCCAGATGCACGCTTGATCGATATGGCAAAATCCACGTGGGACGAAGCCTTGCAGCTTGGCGAAAAGCACGGTTACCGCAACGCACAGACTTCGGTTATTGCCCCGACCGGCACAATCGGTTTGGTCATGGATTGCGACACAACAGGGATCGAACCAGACTTTGCTTTGGTGAAATTCAAGAAATTGGCTGGCGGTGGTTACTTTAAGATCATCAACCAATCCGTCCCAGCAGCACTAGAAAAGCAGGGTTATGGTTCGGCTCAAATCGAAGAAATCGTTGCTTATGCAGTTGGACACGGCTCCATTGGCAATGCGCCAGGGATCAACCACACCACATTGGCAGGTCACGGTTTTGGACCAAATGAATTGGCAAAAGTTGATGCGGCATTAGAGAGTGCCTTCGACATTCGCTTTGTATTCAACCAGTGGACTTTGGGCGAAGAATTCTGCACCCAAGTTCTTGGTATTCCAGAAGCTAAGCTGAACGATCCAACATTTGATTTGCTGAAATCCCTTGGTTTCTCCAAAGCTGACGTTGACGCGGCCAACAACCACGTATGTGGGACAATGACTGTTGAGGGTGCACCGCACCTGAAAGAAGAGCACTACAGCATCTTTGATTGTGCAAACCCATGCGGCAAAACTGGTAAGCGTTACCTGTCCGTCAATAGCCACATTTATATGATGGCTGCGGCACAATCGTTTATCTCTGGTGCGATCTCTAAAACGATCAACATGCCAAACGATGCGACGATCGAAGACTGCCAAAAGGCCTATGAATTGTCATGGTCACTGGGCGTGAAAGCAAATGCTTTGTACCGCGATGGTTCCAAACTATCACAACCACTTGCTGCATCTTTGGTCGAAGACGACGACGATGCACAAGAAATCTTAGAGAGTGGCTCCAACCACGAGAAAGCAACTGTCCTTGCTGAGAAGATCGTTGAGAAGATTATCGTCAAAGAGATCATCAAGTCGCACCGCGAAAAGATGCCTCAGCGTCGCAAGGGTTATACGCAAAAAGCCAACGTTGGGGGCCACAAGGTCTATCTACGTACGGGCGAATATGAAGACGGCAATCTTGGTGAAATCTTTATCGATATGCATAAAGAGGGCGCAGGGTTCCGCGCTATGATGAACAACTTCGCGATCGCAGTGTCTGTTGGTCTTCAGTACGGCGTGCCACTCGAAGAGTTTGTTGATGCTTTCACATTCACTAAGTTCGAGCCAGCAGGCATGGTTCAGGGCAACGATAGCATCAAATCCGCTACGTCTATCCTTGATTACATCTTCCGCGAATTGGCCGTGTCCTACCTTGATCGCACCGATCTGGCCCATGTCCAACCTGAAGGTGCGTCTTTCGATAGCCTAGGTGGCGCTGAGCAAACTGGCACAAGCAATGTGTCAGAAGTTTCGGACACAACGGCGAACAAGTCCTTGGAAGTGCTAAAACAAATCAGTTCGACCGGTTACTTACGCAAGCGTTTGCCACAAGATCTTGTTGTATTGCAGGGTGGTATGGCTGACGCAAATGCGCAGCTTGCTGGCGCAGATCCGGTTGGTGCCCTTCAAACTCTTGTTCCAGAAGTGGCGACTGCTGTTTCCGCTGGATCAAGCACTGCAATCAGCAGCGGCGGCGTGGCAATGGACGCGCGGGTCAAAGCAAAGATGCAAGGCTATGAGGGCGAAGCTTGTGGCGAATGTGGGAACTATACCTTGGTGCGCAACGGTACGTGCATGAAGTGCAACACATGCGGCGGCACATCAGGCTGTAGCTAAGAAATTAAGGATCCGGGGCGGGTGCGCTCGCCCCTGACGCTGACTGAGCCACAGGCATAAAACAAATAGAGCGGTATTCATAATTGAGCTCAGTAAGCGAACCTAGGGGCACCCACGCTGTGCCCCTTTTTTCTTAATCTCAAAAGCTAAAATCGAATTTAAGTTGGCGCGACGTTCCAAGCATATTGATCTTGGCACCCATGACGGTTTCAGCTTTCAATACCACTTCGGCAGCCGCGCGAGCATCTTCGCCTGCATCATGGTGCTGAAACTCTAGCCCAAGTGCTGTTTTGAGATGTCCCAAGCCGTGACCACCTTTGCCTTTGAACTCAGGCCACGTTTTGCGGGCAATCTTGACGCTATCGAACCACACTGACTTTAAGATCGGTTGCCCAGTCAGTTTGCAGGCAGCATCGAACGCTTTTTCATCAAAGCGACTATGCTGAACAAGTGGGTGCGTTTCCATCGTTTGGCGCAGTTGAGGCAGTATTTCTGCGAAATCTGGCGCACCAAAGACCGTGCTGGCATCGATACCGTGCAAACGTGTATTCCCATCACCGAAAGGAGATCGGGGATCAATGTAGGTGCTGTATGTGTCGATTGTGTCGTCGAATTGAACAAAAGCGAGCCCAATTTGGCAGATGCTTGCGCTTTCATAGCCAGCTGTTTCCACGTCAACAGCAATGAACCTGACGGTGCCTGGTTTTGGTGTGGCGAATTTTGGTTGTTGTTGGTTTGGTATGTCGTTTTTTTGGTCCATGCAGAACTTTGACACGATTTTGGATGTGGTACAAAGGGGATGTGCGAATTTGAGGCTGCGGGAAACAGATCGAAGACTGGTACATCTCCCAGAAACGGTGAATACTTCGGTGCAAGTGATGAGGCGTAATAACCCCTGCGCCTGATCTATCCTAAAACAGAGGTGCGACCTTGAATATCCTGTTCATAATGTATGACCAACTACGGTTTGACTATCTAAGCTGCGCAGGCCACCCGCACCTGGAAACGCCAAATTTTGATCGTGTGGCAGCCCAAGGTGTTCGGTTTACCAATGCCTATGCCCAATCCACTATTTGTGGCGCTAGTCGGATGAGCTTTTACACAGGCCGCTACGTGTCCTCGCACGGTGCTGCATGGAACGGTTTCCCTTTGCGGGTTGGAGAACAGACGCTGGGCGATCACCTGCGCAAAGCGGGTATGGAATGCTGGCTCATTGGCAAAACGCATATGAAAGCAGACGCTGAAGGAATGGCGCGGCTTGGTCTGGCACCTGACAGCGAGATTGGCGCGCGCCAAGCTGAATGTGGTTTTGATGCTTGGATCAGGGATGATGGACTTTGGGGATCTGGGCCTGATGGCTTTTACGACGAAAAACGATCACCCTATAATGAATACCTCAAAGACAAAGGGTATGAGTCTGAAAATCCTTGGGCTGATTTTGCCAATGCAGGAATTGATAATGAGGGGAACAAGGCAACAGGTTGGATGTTCGACAATGCCGACAAGCCTGCCAATATTCGCGAAGAAGACAGCGAGACGCCTTGGTTAACACGACAAACCATCAATTTCATGGATCAAGCGCGCGACTCTGGCAAAGGACCATGGTGCGCCCACGTCAGCTTTATCAAGCCGCATTGGCCCTACATCGTACCAGCGCCTTACCACAACATGTTTGGCGAACAGCATGTGCCTGCTCCTGTGCGCGATGACGTGGAACAGGTCGATCCGCAGCCAGTCTTTGGCGCGTATATGCAAAATAAGATAGCTACTGCCTTTCAAAGTGAAGAGGTCCGCAAAAAGGTAATCCCAGCCTATATGGGATTGATCAAACAATGTGACGACCAGCTTGGTGTGTTGCTTGATCACCTTGAGGAAACGGATCAGTTGAAGGACACGATGATCGTTCTGACGTCTGATCATGGCGATTATTTGGGCGACCACTGGTTGGGAGAAAAAGACCTATTTCATGACCCATCTGTGAAAATTCCGATGATCGTTTTTGATCCGCGCAAAGAGGCAGACGCAACACGCGGCACCACAAATAATGCGCTGGTAGAAGCAATTGATCTGGTCCCAACATTTGTCGATGCAGCTGGCGGGACGGTTGCGAAGAACATCCTTGAGGGGCGCTCGCTCGTACCATTGCTCAACGGCGAAACGCCGGAATGGCGCGAAGTTGCGATTTCAGAGTTCGATTATTCACCAACGCCGCAAGGCGTGAAACTTGGATTAGAACCCAATGACTGCCGTTTGTTTATGGTGTTTGATGGTCGCTACAAATTGATGCATGCGATGGGTGGATTGCGTCCGATGCTATTTGACCTGCAGGAAGACCCTGACGAGTTGAATGATCTTGCAAAGGGTGAAGGGCATGATGACATATTCGAAATGATGTATGCACATTTGGCCCATTGGGGGCGGCGCAATGCACAGCGTGTCACCAAGACAGATGAGGATATTATCAACATGCGCGGAAAATCTCTGCGCAAAGGTATCCTGCCATTTATGGTGGATGGCAGTGAGGTTCCCGAAGAGTTGTTGGAAAAATACAGCGGACCAGCAACGCAGCGATACGTTGAGGACTGAAGGTACCCATAAATTTCAATGATCTTCACGCGGGAAATTTAAGTGCTGGGACGATTGTACCTTCGCAGGTGCCAAAGCCGATTTGATACCCTTCACCTTGGGCTGCCCCGTGAAGTGTAAGTGTATCCCCATCTTCGACGAAACTCCGCGTTTCACCAGTATCGAGCGTGATTGGCTCTTTACCGCCCCACGAGAGCTCTAAAAGACTACCACGTTCATGTTTTTCTGGCCCCGAAATGGTGCCCGACCCAATCAAATCACCTGCCTGCATCGCACAGCCTGAAGAGGCATGATGCGTCAATTGTTGTGCTGCGGAGTAATACATTTGATTGTAATTTGTGCGCGTAATTGTAGTGGCCGATTTCCCTGCGGGGGCCATTGAGACAGACAGATCAATGTCAAAAAGCATCGGCTTAGGTTCAGCAAGATAAGGTAATAAATCGTTTTCGCGATCGGGAGTTGATGTGCGAAACGGCTCTAGTGCAGCTTGCGTTACGATCCATGGGCTGATCGTTGTTGCAAATGCTTTGGCTTGGAAGGGACCCAAAGGTTGGTATTCCCATGCTTGGATGTCGCGGGCGGACCAATCGTTCAGCAAAACATAGCCAAAGATCATCTCGTCGGCTTGCGCAACCGTGATCGGTTGCCCCAATTGGTTTGAACCGCCAACGATGGCACCAATTTCTAATTCGATATCCAGACGCTGACAGGGGCCAAAGGATGGCATGTCTGCATCGGCGGCTTTCGTCTGACCGTTTGGCCGTGAGATTTTGGTGCCGGACACAACGACAGACGATGCGCGTCCATTATACCCAATCGGTATGTGCAGCCAATTCGGCGGAAGTGCATTTTCGGGACCTCTAAACATTGTGCCAACGTTTTGGGCGTGATGTTTGCCTGAATAAAAATCAGTGAACTCTGAAACGATAAGCGGCATGTGCATTTCGACAATGGCTTGGGGAACGAGGAATTGGCGAAGCGTGTCTTGGTGTTTGCAACCTTCTGATAGCAGCGTGGTCAATGTGTTGCGCAGCTCGTTCCAAATGGTGGGCCCAAGTTCCATGACGTCGTTCCAAAACGGCAGATCAAAGCTGGGTTCTTCATCAAGCTGTATCAACTCGGCCTGCTCCAGGGCGGCCATGTCAAGGATCATGTCACCAATGGCGACGCCGCACCTTGGATCGTCCCCGTCGATCGAAAACACACCGTATGGCAGATTGTTCAAGGGGAATGGGGTCTTGGCGCTATTTGCGCTGTCGACCCAAGATCGCAGCAAGGTCATGCAATGTCCTTTGGTTTTGAAAATGTGATTAAGTGAACTGACAAACGGTTTTTCTTATCGCAGATAAGTGATGTCATTTTTTACCTGCTGTACCATCGAATTTCTTTTCCAAGTCGGCCCAACAGTCAATGTAGTCATCTTGCAGCGGTGCCTCATTCGCTGCGAACTCGGTCAGGTGCTGCGGGAAACGTGTTTCAAACATGAACGACATCGTTTGATCTAACTTATGTGGGGCTAGCTCAGCGTTCGAAGCTGCTTCAAACGCACTGCGATCAGGCCCATGGGGCAGCATCATATTGTGTAGGCTCATCCCCCCTGGAACAAACCCTTTTGGCTTCGCATCATACTGGCCATAAATGTTGCCCATCAGTTCTGACATGACGTTCTTATGGTACCACGGTGGGCGGAAGGTATCTTCTGCCACCATCCAACGTTCACGGAACAAAACAAAGTCGATGTTGGCTGTTCCAGCTTGGCCAGAGGGCGCGGTCAGCACAGTGAAGATGGATGGGTCCGGGTGATCGAACAAGATTGCACCGACTGGGCAAAATGTCTTTAGGTCATATTTACATGGGGCATAGTTGCCGTGCCAGGCAACGACATCCAATGGTGAGTGCCCAATTTTGGTTTCATGAAATTGCCCACACCACTTCACGGTTACAGTGGATGGGACCTCGCGATCCTCAAATGCGGCCACCGGTGTTTTGAAGTCACGCGGATTGGCGAGGCAATTGGCCCCAATTGGTCCGCGGTCTGGTAGACTTAATTTCTGCCCATAGTTTTCGCAAACAAACCCTCGCGCAGGGCCTTCTAAAACTTCAACGCGGTAAACTAACCCGCGGGGAATGACAGCGATCTCTTGTGGTTCGATATCTATTACTCCCAACTCAGTCGCAAAACGCAATTTGCCTTCTTGGGGGACAATGAGCATCTCAGAGTCTGCTGAATAGAAGTAGCTGTCCACCATACTTTCGGAGACAAGATAGACATGGTTGGCCATACCTGCTTGAATGTTCACATCACCCGCAGTGGTCATCGTGCGCATACCACTAAGCCAGGTTAAGCCCTCGTCGTTGGCTTTGATTGCGTCCCAACGGTACTGTCCAAGGGAGATCACGTCTTCAACAATATGGGGAGCCGTTTTCCAATACGGTAAGTTGATCTTTGCAAAGCGATGGGTGTGTTTAACGGATGGACGAATACGGTAGCACCATGTGCGTTCTGGTGACGGTTGGGTAAAGGCAGTACCTGAAAGCTGTTCGCCGTACAGACCGTAATTCACTTTCTGTGGTGAATTCATGCCTTGGGGCAGGGCGTTTGGCAACGCTTCAGTTTCGAAATCATTCCCCCAACCAGACATATATCGCAGTTGGGTTTGGTCGACTTGGGTGTCTGGTTTTGTTGTCATGGGTTGCCCTCGAATGCTACTAAAGCCATATTAGTTGAAAATGTAACTAACAAGGCGAGATTTGCAATGCTGACCTCTACTGAAATGGATTTGTCTAACTTTTTGCCGTACCTCCTAAATCAAGCGGCGGATGCCCAAGGCGCGGCCTTTAGCCCATCTTATAAGGACCGATACGGTATGTTGCAGACCGAGTGGCGCATCCTGTTTCACTTGGGGCAGTACGGTGACCTAACTGCAAAACAGATCTGCGATCGTGCTCATATACACAAGACTAAAGCCAGCCGCGGAGTGTCTGCTCTTGAAGATAAACGGTTTGTGGTCCGTGAAGAGGTGGCCAAGGATCGACGTCATGCGTTGCTCAGCCTGACTGCAACTGGCAGGGCAGCTTATGATGATCTTAGTTTGGCTGCTGCGCAATTTGATCGAAAGTTAAAAGAGCGGCTGGGAGGAGATGATGTTCAGACACTCAAACGCTGCCTACGCGCTTTAATGAAAAATCCGTAAATCACGGCGTTAGCTCGCGAATGCAGCGCGATATTGCGTTGGCGTTTGACCACGCGCGGCACGGAACCTTTTAGAAAAGTATGATGGGTCGCTGTAACCAAACTGGTAACCAATCTCTGCGACGGGCATTCGTGTGAATGCCAATAGACGGCAGGCCTCATTCATGGTCGACCGTTCAATGTATGCACCAGCACCGCGACCGGTGGCCTCGCGGCATAACCTGCTAAGGTGCCCAGTGCTAACGCCAAGGAGTGCGGCGTAATCAGCTGCGCTTAGTCCCAATTTTTGATGTTGCAGAATGAGTGCATCAAAGTCTGCAAGCCGTGGATCGGAGGGCATAAATTGAGTACTTGGGGCCAAGCTAGCAATCGTCCCGAGAACGGCATGGGCCAATCCAACTGCAATTTGTTGGCGAAACATCTGTGACGTGTTCAGGGTCTCAGACAATGTGTTGGTTAGGCTGGCGAGCTGCGGCATTACTTTACCTGAAAAGAACCGATCCAAGGCAGAGGGTAAGGCGTTTGACGTTGGGCCAATCGATGCGAGAATGGGTTGGGGGAATGACATGATCTTTCCATCAGTATGCGGAGCAACGTCAAAGCCATGCACGCATTGTGCTGGAACATACAGAAAATCACCGTCCGAAAGATTTATCGTTGCATCATCGATTTTTGCCAAAACGGTTCCACTTGTTATCTCGAACAACTGAGCCATTTGGGCGTGACGATGTGTTGGTATTATCCATTTATGTGTGGGGGCACGCGCAAGAAAGGTTTCACAATGCACTACGTCTGGGAAGTGCGTTGTCTCGCCCAGCAGGGTGAAGTTGGGTGTTTCAATCATGCACGAATGTTACCAGTCATTGCACGGCGCGTCCATTCAAAGGAAGCGTTTGTCCTGTTACGTTTTGGGAAAAGGCGTTGAATAGGTTCTGAATATGAAAACTCAAGTTGCGATTATTGGCGGCGGGCCATCTGGATTATTGTTGTCACAGCTTTTGAACAAAGCAGGTGTCGCTACAGTGGTATTAGAGCGCTCAAGCCGTGCGCATGTCGAGGGACGCATTAGGGCAGGTGTGCTTGAAACGGGTACCGTACAGATGTTGCATGAGGCCGGTGTTGGCGATCGCTTAGATCGTGAGGGTATCCCACATGGTGGGTGCTATCTGACAGATGACGATCTAATGGTTCGGATCAATTTCAAAGAGCTGACTGGAAAACAGGTTGTGGTCTACGGACAAACCGAGGTGACGGCCGACTTATATAATGCACAAGATGCGATAGGGGCTACGGTACTGCACGATGTTAGCGATGTTATGATCAATGATGCTGACAGTGATGCACCCTATGTCGAGTTCACCAAAGATGGCGTGAAACAACGGTTAGATTGCAGCTATGTTGCAGGGTGTGACGGCTTTCATGGTGTCAGCCGGACTACTATCCCGGAAGAAAAACGGCGCGCATTTGAACGTGTCTATCCGTTTGGATGGCTCGGTGTGCTGTCTCGGACGCCGCCTGCCAATCATGAATTAATCTATGCAAATTCAAGCAACGGGTTTGCACTGGCATCTATGCGGAATGAAAACTTAAGCCGCTATTATGTACAGGTTCCATTGACGGATAAGGTTGAGGATTGGAGTGACGATCGGTTCTGGGATAAGCTGAAACAGTGTTTACCCAATGATATCAGTAACTCGATGGTCACTGGCCCTTCGATTGAAAAATCGATTGCGCCGTTGCGTTCATTTGTGAGTGAACCGCTGCGTTGGGGCCGTTTGTTTCTTGTTGGCGATGCTGCCCATATTGTGCCGCCAACAGGTGCAAAGGGTTTGAACCTTGCTGTTTCAGATGTGTTTTACTTGTACCAAGGCTTGATTGATGTCCTGCAAAAAGGGGACGCTTCGGGCATCGATGCTTATTCGGAACGCGCCCTTGCAAGAATCTGGAAAGCGATGCGTTTCAGTTGGCAAATGACAACGATGTTGCACCAGTTTGAAGGTGAAGACAGCTTTGCCGCGCAAATGCGCAAAGCAACGCTGTCACAGCTTTCGCAATCGGAAACAGCCCGCCGAGAGTTGGCTGAGAACTATATCGGTTTGCCCTATTAGCCAAATTTTGTCGGATATCTGCTGGATAGATACTTTGTTGCGGACCTTAGGTCAGGCAATTGATAGGCATGCGAGATCCATTAAGCCCCCCAGAACGAAACAGCTCTGTCAAACTCTGTGTTGTAAAAGTCATCAACCTCTGTGGAGGTTGATGTTGGGGAGACTAAGCCAACCCTTTCTACGCAATTGAAGAAACCGGGTGCAGGTAATCCGCCGCGTGCTTTGCTGATCACAAGAGACGCGATCAATGGGTGGCCTGATTTTGCGTCTTCTTCGATCAGTTTCTCAAGCGTGATCGTTACTTGATGAATTATATGTGGGGGCAGTAGGTTTAGTGCTTTTGCAAGGGCTTGATAAGTGATTGGTTCCCCCAATTTAGCAACTTTTTTCAGTTCGTTACGTGCATTTTTTTCGGGGCTCATCACAGCTTCGGTGGTTGGTTTGTTGTATTTGGTATTTTGCATTTTTGAACCTTAAGGCCTGTAAACAAATTTCTTGGATGAGCGGCCGCGCGTCAATTCAACATAGTTTTTGAGGGCAAACTGGTCGCCCTCAATTCTTGAGATACTGGCCTTTGAGTTTAGTTGGTTAAGATCCGTGATCGGTTGTATTGAATCACAGCGATTGGCATCATCAAAACTAATCCTATCGCCATTGTGGTCAATCCCGGTGCAATGAATAGGAAGGACACCAAAGCAACCCACCAGCGTTCCCATGTCTTCAGTGTCGAAACTAAGTACCCTGAGAAGGCAACACCAAGGGACGCAATGCCCAGCATCGCACCAAGCAGAGTGATTGTGAACAGCCACCATGTGAAGCCATCCGCGACCAGCAACAACGCAGGTGAATATACGAATACGAATGGAACAAGTGCCTTAGCGATGCCCAGGCGAAATGCAGTGTTACCCGTCTTGAACGGATTGGAACCGGCAATGCCTGCAGCTGCGTAGGCTGCCAAGGCGACAGGCGGCGTGATGTCGGCCAGAACGCCATAATAAAAGACAAAAAAGTGAGCGACGATTGGTTGTACTTCAAGCACAGCAAGGGCAGGGGCCGCGACCGCGACGAGGATGATGTACGTCGCTGTTGTTGGAATGCCTGCGCCCATAATGATACAGGCGACGGCGATTAGAACGAGCGATGTGAACAGCGCCCATTAATTTCCTTTGTTGATTTGTCCTGAAAACTTTCTAAAATTAATTAGTGCCAAATATTGTCACCAATTGTGCTATGATGATGAAATGAACATCAGACAACGACATGACATCATCGTTCGCACGCTGCGGCGCAACTGAACCGCAACCATTGATGAGCTTGCCCAAGAGGTGAGCGCGTCACGGCGTACTGTCTTGCGCGATATTTCGGCGCTACGTGATGATGGGTTTGTTATTAATTCTGAAAGTGGTCCCGGCGGTGGGCTTCAGCTTGATCCACAATCCATGCAAACATCCGCGCGCTTGTCCGTTGGGGAAGTGTTTGCCTTATTGATCAGTGTTGCTGCGATGCGGGCAGCCCACAGTCTGCCATTCTCTGATTTGGCGGATGCGGGGCTTGCCAAGATCGAAAAGTCACTGCCTTCAGACAAGGTGCGCGATTTGCGTCGTTTTCTTGAGTGTCTCCACATTGGTCGAATTTCACCAAACCAAGATTTGTCTGACCTAGGTGACATTGACCCAGCATTGTTGCCGGCATTCGAAGAAGCGTTCTTGGGGCAGTGCATGATCCAATTTGATTACCGTGATGCAAAAGGGGCGATGACACGCCGTAAGGTGGAACCCCAAGCCATGCTTATCTTGCAACCGCTTTGGTATTTGGTGGCCTGGGACCCTGAGCGCGATGATTTTCGCCATTTCCGCATGGATCGTATCACTACGCCTGAATGTATCGTTGGTTCTTCATTTCGCCGCAGGCAAGTTCATTTTGAGGGAGATGTGTCCCGTTATAATGATCACATTGGCTGACCGCGATGTTTTGCCAGCGGTCATTGAGGTGCCACAATTTTATGGGTAAAATAACGCAAAGATATGAATTCCTACATGCCAAATCCCTTGAAAGGGCCAAAAGATGGAACTTAATGCAGATTTTAGCAAACGTGTCGTGGTTCATTCTGAGAAGACCGAATGGGTTTCGTCACCTGTCGCTGGCGTAGAGCGGCGGATGCTGGACCGTATCGGAGACGAAGTGGCGCGCGCGACAACGATTGTTCGCTTTGCACAGGGCAGACAGTTTTCCGAACATACCCATGCCGGCGGCGAAGAGTTTATTGTGCTGGATGGTGTGTTTCAGGACGAATATGGTGATTTCCCTACGGGCACTTATGTGCGCAATCCACCAACCACAGCGCATACACCAAGGTCTGAGATGGGATGCACGATTTTCGTGAAGTTGTGGCAATTCGAAATGGATGATCGCAATCAATTTCACAAAACAATGGTTGATGAATGTGCTGAGCCATTGGGTGGCATCGCGACCGCGCAGTTGCACCGCGATGCGCACGAAACTGTTACTTATAGCGAGCTTGATGCGGGGGCTATGTTGGAAAATTTGGATGCAGGCGGCATTGAAATGTTAGTGATCGCAGGATCTGTTGTTGAAAATGGGGAATTACTTGGCAAAGGTGCTTGGTTACGCTTGCCTAATGGGCAAAATTTGCGTGTTTTTGCAGGGAACAGCGGGGCAAAGATCTGGATGAAAACGGGCCATCTGGCCCATACAAAGCCGCCTTTGGTATGAACACTGATCGGTGGCGTGATATCTAACAGGGGCTTGGCGGCATCTGAGGCCGTGTTAAATGCGCTTGGACCGTTGAACGGGCATCCACCAGCGCCTCTATAGATTAACACGCGGTTGCTTTGCGGTTTTCACCCAAGTGTTTGTCCAACAATGCCATGATATCGACCCGCGCCGAGAGTTTAGTCGCAAGCAGAAAAATCCCACTCAATTTGCGTTGCAACAGTAATACGTCGATAGGCAATGGGGGCGGGACAAAGCCATCCTTGGCCAAATCCATCGCTTGATCCTGAATAAGCGTTGCGAGACCTGTATTTGCAAAGTCCAAATCTTGGTCACTTTGCAGCGCGTCAAAAATAAGCTGAACCATATCAATGATTTGTGTGCGGTGGCTGTTTTTGGTGTTTTCATCAATGAACCCGATACTTTGCATGATCGTTTCAAGGGCGTCGATATTGCCATCAAGACTCGCGTGAATGAGCTGACGGTAAGATGTGATGATATTGGGTGCTATGTCATGGGTGGCACCGAAGTCTAGCAGCACTATACGCTGTGTATCGGGTTGATACAAGTAGTTGGCAAAGTTTGGATCGGTTTGCATCACACCAAACGAAAACAATTCGCGCAAAGTCAGGTCAATCAGGGCTTTGGCAATTTGATCGCGCACTGTCTGAGTTTCATCGGAAACGCTCTCGATTGGCACGCCTGGTACATATGTCATTGCCAGAATATGGGGCGTGGTCCAGTCACTGTGCATGTCAGGAACAACAAATTGCTTATTGTCTTTGAGCAAAGCACTGAAGCGCGAAAGTTGGCTGGCCTCTCGCATGTAGTTGGTTTCTTCGTGCAGCTGTTTGCGTCCTTCTTCAAGATAGGATTCCAGTTTGAAACCAGCAGGCAATAGGCCGGACATGCGCATCAGGACGCCCACATTGGCGACATCGCTGTCTATACTGTTTGCAACACCGGGGTATTGCACTTTGATGGCTAAATCACGTCCGTCTTTCAACTGAGCGCGATGCACCTGTCCGATGGAGGCTGCGGCAATCGGGTGAACGTTGAAGTTTTCAAAGGACTGCAGCCACTGCGCTGGCCATTCAACGTTTAGGACCTTTTTGAGCTGTGCGGGGGGCATAGGGTGCGCACTATCACGCAACCGCACCAGAATTTGGGAGAGCTCAGGAGGCAGTACCTCTCCTGTGTCCATTGACATTAATTGCCCGATTTTCATTGCTGCGCCGCGCATCTGGGCCAACTGATCTGAAACACGTTTTACGTTTGACGGGGTGAGCAAGAGATCGCGAAAAGACGGGCGAATGCCCTGTCCCATTTGTTTGACCCCATTGAGGGCCATGTTTGTTGCGATACCTGCGCTCATGGCACCCAGTTTGCCCATGCGTGCGATTCGACTGGCAGGCAGTGGAACGGCGCGCGACTCATCGTTATTGGGATTGTTTTTCATCTTTTAGAGGTAGCGGGGGACCCGACAGTTGCAACGCCGTGCAATGGTTTTTTATTTGCCCCATGGACAAAGCGCTTCGACCTTTTGGCGGCCAAGGTCATTCAGTGTCGCTATGTTGTCCAAATAGATTTTCTTGGGGTCCGAAACATGCGCCAGCGCATTGCTCACCTGATTTTGGCGCAGAAGGTGTATGGTGGGGTAAGGTGAGCGGTTGGTGAAGTGGCTAAGATCGTTAGAAGCGACACCGTCAAATTGGTATCGAGGGTGAAATGAAGCCAGTTGAATATGATCGCTAAGATTTGCGTTTTCCAACAGCTCTTGAAACCAATCGAGTAAGTCGAGGTATTCGTCGAACTGTTCGAGACCTTTGGTAAACATGAGCAAACTAGTGGCCAGATCATTTTCGTCGGCTTCCAAAAGACGCTGTAATTCAGTCACATAGAACTGCTTTAGCCGTGCGTCATTGGTGTCATCACAGACAGCATAATACACTTGGTCTTGGGCAATGACGCCTGAAGAAAATGGACATAGATTTAGGCCAACAACCATTTGGTCTAGCCAAAGGCGGGTGTTGTTCACGACGTCCTGATGCGAAATTGATAGAGCTTGTGGGGGACACATAGTGATGCGATTGCTCCTGTTATTCGAACGGTTTAAAGCATGCTTCTCACAGATCACCAAATTTACTTGCAGCTTAAAATTGAGGCCGCAGCGCAAATCCAGACATGAACTGTTTCAAACGGTTGATTTCCATTGGCAATCGGGACGATTTGCTCTTTGCGTTAAATCGCAGAAAAGGTTTTTTATTACTAGTGCTCGCCAATACTAAGAGACCTACATAATGGGTTTTGCTACGACGCAAGAACCCTATGAAAGTTCGGGCATGATTGAGCCCGTGAATGTGATTGGGATGTCTGAGGTGCCCCTAGATTTGTAGACGGTTTGCTTGGTAATTTTGGAACCAAGGAGAGACGGATATGAGTAAGGGAATTCGGTTTACGGACGAGTTTAAGCAGGATGCTGTGGCACAGGTTGTTGAGCG
>Ga0206127_1000039_pt1 | contig 144260 bp, 119 predicted proteins | sample Helgoland_Spring_6_FD_148646 | JGI IMG/M metagenome (GOLD analysis project Ga0206127, IMG submission 148646) | Pelagic subsurface seawater microbial communities from Kabeltonne, Helgoland, North Sea - Helgoland_Spring_Bloom_20160419_1 | ecosystem: Environmental > Aquatic > Marine > Epipelagic ...
CTGAACCCGTTCAGCCGAGTGCACCTCCATTGTCAAGTGGAAGTGACGAAGATGATGAACCTGCTGAACCCGTTCAGCCGAGTGCACCTCCATTGTCAAGTGGAAGTGACGAAGATGATGAACCTGCTGAACCCGTTCAGCCGAGTGCACCTCCATTGTCAAGTGGAAGTGACGAAGATGATGAACCTGCCGAACCCAACTCTTTTCCACTTGGAAGTAGAGAGAATCCATACATTGTGTCAAGTGGAAGTGACGAAGATGATGAACCTGCCGAACCCAACTCTTTTCCACTTGGAAGTAGAGAGAATCCATACATTGTGTCAAGTGGAAGTGACGAAGATGATGAACCTGCCGATTAGTATAGAATCACTGCTCCAAATATTACGACGTTAGCATAAAACATTGTATGGATTATTGCAGACAAATTGAAAACTGTCTTTGTATTGAATACCTTGTATAAATAATCCTATTGAAAACCCAGTAATAATAGTAGGGGTAGTAATGACTAAACTGAGGCAGAAAATCAACCAATAAATGACCCAGTGATGAATGTGAATGGCTTTGTTGTGATTCAATGGTATAATAATCATACTTTTGTACAGTAGTGGGAAGAGTGTATATTTGAGTGTCGGCTCTCCCCCTTCCTTTGGAGGTAGTATCCAATAAGAATAAAGACTAGAGATAAATAAACCACATAAAAAGAGAATCATTCAGCAAATCTATAACTTATTAAATAGTGTATGATGTAAAACGAATAAACAAAACTGCTGTTTCGAATCCAACCCTTAAGCATCTCGATCTACAACGATTACATATAATATCTAGTAAATGAATCGATTCTTGACTATTGTACCAAGTCTAATCGGCAAAAGAAGTCGAAGTCTGGATCGAGGTCTGGAGACACTTTCCCATGCTCCTAAGAAACAAAAGTCCACGGGATTAGAAAAATCGAAAACATTATGGGATAAATTATTAAATTTGAAAACGCAACTAGCAAAGAAAATAAACCAACAACTTGATTCAAAATTCGCACTCGGGTTTGATACAGAGAATCCACCCCCGCATTATGTTTCTGGAATAGTCTTACAGGTTGTCAAAGCTAAAAAAATCTACCCTGATGCTATTATTTTAGTCAAGAAGGGTTTATTTTTCAATGGTGTTGGTCTTGACGCGGTTTTAATTATGGAAAATTGCCCTCTAATGCCACGATGTATGACACCTAATGTTGGGGGTAGAGTTGAAAAAATCCAGTCATATCTGACACGCTTATTAGCAGAAAATATCCGACAAATTGTGGTAGTTGAAAAGGATCGTGGTAAAGAGGTGTACCAGGTTATTGACCAATTTAATCCTATTTATTTTGGTTCTACTACTATCCAAACCTTTGAAGGTACTATTCCTGTACATATTGCTGCTATTATTCGCATTGACAGTGTTGATATGTATGTGATTAACGATATCGAAATGAAAATAGATGTGTACCCAAACATTCACATCACGACATTTCCGTTATTATTAGCTATGTATCCGGCCCATCAACTCTACATTACTGGTGATGCTATTTGTTTAAAATTTGCACATTTAGAATTTATATCGTTATCTTGGTCTTGTTCTGAGTCGGTTTTCTTACAAAAATTTCTGACTCATCAGTTAAAAAGTACCATTTCATACAAAGAAGAGATACATAGTGATATTGTAGCGCGTTGTACTATTGAACAATTAGGCTTATTATCAGAAACTTCAATGAGGGGTGTGGCCTCCTTATTGGATGCTATTTGCCCGGGGGTTGGTCAAAAATGCCGACAAGTTATCTCAAAACAATTGATTTGTCCACCAGATGTGCTCGTTTCAGAAATGTTTCGCACTCTTGTCCAAAAATACACCCTCATTCAAACAGCAATGCCTCGTCCACCAAGCAAAATATTGTCTCTACATTCCGCCATTTTAATGCTACGGAAAGGGAAAGCCTCTGCTTCTTATTTACGTGGTATATATCAACATCTAGCTTGGGTTTCGGAAATACAAAGTTATCAAAGCAATTTAAGTAATGGTGAGACTTTTGTCGGCCAAGAACTGATTCAATTCGCGACGGCAATGTCTCCTAAATGCACAGCGGTTGTCGCAGAGTGCCGCGATAATTGTAAGCTAATTCGAGATGCTATTGGTCTCTGCCCAGAAACAATTAGTTCGGCTTGTTTTATATCTACCGATGCATACGAAAAAGAAATGGTTGAAACCTGTGAAAAATGGCACGGTCAAATCTCTCGATCAATTTCAATAATATTCGATCAGCGAGTAATGAGAGTAAGAGACCAATATATCCAAGCAATCTCCGCCTGTAATGTTGATGCAGAATGGTGTCCGGAAATTCGGGAGATAGTCAGTAAAACAAAGGTTGGTAATGGAAAACTAGCTTTAGACAAAAAAGGCAATGTATTAAGGGGTAAATTCAAAAAACACTACACAATTCCAACCTTATTTACAATACATCAGCAATACACTAACATTTGTGAGGAGGTGAACCAACAATCAGAAAAGATTATACAAAAGTTAAATAAGGAGCTCTCCGAAAAAGCATTGGCATTTGCGGAGTCTCTCTGGTGTTGGAACCGTATCATTCAAACACATGTTTCTGTCAATGTGCCAAAGAAATGGTCTATTGCTACTATATTAAATAATGACAAGCCCATTTTAAAACTAAAAGAATTCAAACCATTTTGGATGAATTCGGCAATTACCAACGATTTAGACCTACAATCGATGGAAGTATTAACAGGCGGGAATATGGGAGGGAAGTCTACTATTTGTCGCTCTGTTGCGGCCATTGCTATACTCGCGAAGGCTGGATATCTAGTACCAGCTTCTTCTTGTTCTGTATCTCAGAATCTGAATGTTTTCTTAAATGTCGGAAATGCCGATTGCGCAATGAACAATTTGAGTGGATTTGGCGCCGAAGCCCAAGATATGGCAAGTCTATTCAAAATGACCAACCACAACAGTCACGTTCTGGCAATCTGTGATGAAATTGCAGCAGGTACGTCCGCTAAAGAAGGTTCTGCAATCGCTGTCGCATATATTACCGCATTAATACAAACCCAAACTATTGGACTCGTTTCCACCCATTTTGATGAGGTTACGGAAAGGTTACAACAATTGCCGAAAAAGCAGATGGAACGTTCCAAGAATCAATTTACATACAAAATGATAGAAGGCGTCTGCCAACACCGTTATGCCACAAGTACGTGCCGTCAAGTCGGTATTCCGGAACACATTTGTTGTCACGCCGATGAAATTATTGCTCAAACCTCTACTATTGTGGTTGAGAAAACCGAACAATCAGCAGTTGATCTAATTGTTGGATTGCTCGGTAGCTATTCCATTGTTTTAGATCAAAATGACCAATGTCCAGTTATTGCAAGTAGTTGTTTATATTTATTGGCATGTGAGGCTGGGTTTTTTTATTTAGGCGAAAGTGACAATATCCAAAAACGATTTCAAACACATTTCTCATCAACTAAAAAACCAACCAAAATGTTTATCTGGACAGTACTGTCTAAAAGTTTTGCAAGAAAAAAAGAAAGTGAAATCACTACCATGTTCAAAACAAAAGGAATACCATTAATAAGTTCAAAGGATAGCCAACATACCCATTTCGGAGACTGTTAAAATATGTTAAGACTATATAATCTACAAAGGAGATAAATATAAAATAGAAGGAGATAATGTTACAGTCGAATTTTTCACCCTCTGTAACGGTACTATCATATGTCTGTACATTTTTACCTCCAAAAGCAGTTTGTCATGCCAGACAAACATCTGTCATTTGTAATAAAAATTTACATCCTTTTAAAGCATTTGCAGAATTAAACGGCGCAATCACTTGTGGCCAAATGACCTGTTCAGCTATGAGAAAACCAAGTTTTATAGAACATTGTCCCGTTTGTGAGAAAAATGTCTGTGTAGATCATTTAGAAAGGTGTAATAACTGTTTTATAATAGTCTGTGACGACTGCAATGGGTTTTGCTGTCCAAATAACTAATTTTTCAAAAAAAAAAAATAGTTTATATAATATTTGTATTTTGATTTTATAAACATTTTTATAAACAAAGCCTCCTAGGATCTATGTTATACACTTCTGTGGCTTCTCTATACGCTTTTAATATATTGTTTTTACAGGCGGTAAAACTTGGTTTGTTAATTGCATAGGAATCTAAAGTATTGGCCTCGGGTAGGACACTAACCAAATAACCATCGGGTGGAATTACCGTAACTCCACCACAACAGAGTCCCCCTTTCATCAGATACAGGATTGACACTGAAAAGACCTTAATCGGGAAAAGAGCAGGTGCAGATTGGCCTAATGGGAAGACCTTTGTTAATAAATTCCAATATTGACAAGTTAACTTTGCATATTTATCAACTATATGAGCCACTGCATTGTTATCTTCCGGTAGCAAATTCCGAAAAATATGCCGACGATTCATTTGATTTACATATAATTGTACAATATCCGTAAAAACAATGTTAGTCTTTGACTTGTCACAGCTTTTGATATATTTCTGCACTACTTTTTCCGCTTCTGATTTCATATCCGCATATTTACGTTGTTCCATAAAAAGACGTTCATCAGAGAACAATATAGTAGAAACTTGTGCTTTACTTATATAAAGATGTTGCTGTTGACGAATAGTGTTATTAGAAGTTTGACTAATCTGAAAATCAGTGTTGCGGACTAACTTTAACGGATCTTTGTTTTCACAATGTGTAGCAGTAACACGATGTGAATTGAACCAGGTATCACTATTAATACTATTATATCGGATCCCCGAAATTCGACAGACATGACCACCATCGGAATGGTCAACCGTTGTATTAGAACATCTTTCAGTACAGAAATGACAAGCACCAGTTCTTTGACACATATATATCTGGCGTATTTGTTTTTTTAAAGTACCTCTATTCGCCCAACTCGGGTGATTGTTACAGAGAACCCGTACACAAATATGTTCCTCAGTACCCTTTGTCCATACCCCACCAATAATATGAGTTAGATCACATTTATCCATACTACAGCGATGCTCTTCTGTTTGCTTCTGAATCGAATAATGTTGACGCCATTGAGTCGCTAATTTATCAACAATCGCTTCCATTTAGAATGTTCTATTATTATTGAAATACATCTCTTTTACATATATTCCTAACATATCTGGATTTTTGATCTACCATATTTCAACTGGTCGTCCCTTATACTGAAAACGGATATCCATACCATTTACTGGACTTTCCTCATTTTCCTCATAAATTTCTTTTTTTGTTTTAGTATGTTTTTTGCCCTGTTCATCCAGATACGAGATCTGATCCCAAGGTTTTCTTAACACTCTCTCATGGGTCAGGGGAAGTGCGAGCACTTCACATCTTCTGAGTACACCCCCTCTCTGATCAAATCCGTTTCTCTGTAATAGGTGTGTGCCATGCTTAAACATAATTGGGATTACAGCGGATAATTCTTGAATTGGTTTGCGGTCGGTGTGTGACCAGGGGATACTACTAGTATTATGATCACATTTTTGACAACCCGATATGAGACTCGGTATTTCCTGGTAATCGGGGATACCGGGTTTAGAAGTATTTGAAGAAGTAAACATAGAGGTTAATCTATAGTTGTCGTGATAACTTAAAATATGTTGAGTTTGACCACAACAACTATAGACTCCGTTTTTTTGCAGATACCCCGGGTGCTGTGAACAGCTATGGGTACCCATTGATTCTAATAGATTATATTGTTGATCACAGGTTAGACATCTCCGAGTTGCCGATAATTCATCCCATACTGTTTTGATCTCTTGTTTAGTAGAATACAAGGTGAGAGTAGACAAGTATTGAGATGGATTAGACATAGTTTAATAGAGACCTATCTTATTATATAGTCTTTATATACAAAAGATTAAGTTTATTTTAATAATACACGGGGTACTACATATCTTGCTATTATTAGTTGACCTATACAATCACCCTTTTTTATTTGATGGATTTTATTCGAATGATTTAGTAAACAAATATCAATAATATCTGAATTATTTTCATCGATAATTAATGGGATAGGTACCAAAAGCTTCTTTGCAAGAGTGGAAAACGCTTCAATTCGGCCAAAATGTCCAAATGGGATATTCACCGAAATGCCTGTTGAAAAAATAGTACTCCCACGGGCAGTAATAGAACCATCATTAGTAGCATAGAGCGAGAAACCAGCAGAAGACATAGTAGGACGTCGGGGAATATGAGTATGATGACCTCGTATTGACATTATTGGAGATGACCAGGTATCCGAATGACACAATTGTCCCCAACCATTGGTCTCAAACGGTAATTTTGGTTGAAGAATGGTTTCATCTTTCTTCATAAATAATATTGGATCGCTGTCCGGTTGGTTCATTTTAGTTAATTATATGGTAATAGATATAATTAAAAATTAAGATTAACATATTTCTGTTTTTGTTTGGAAGATTATAATGAATGGGTAATTTATTAACTTTACAATGTCTTCCTCGAAAAGTAGAAAAAAACTTTGCGAAAAACTTGAATACTTTTTTTGGAGTTTGTCAAAACATCCAGATTTCCTCATATGTAGAGAATATATTTACGGAAACACCAAACCAAAAATTCGATGTTTCCGTAAATATATTCTCTACATATGAGGAAATGGAGCCTATTCGATTTGGTTTGGAAAACAAAGTTTTTAGAAAAAAAAAAGATTCTATTATAAACAGAACTCTCCTTTTGTGTATGCCCCAAAAATCCAAGAATACATTGTAATTAGATATTTAAAGAAATAAAGAATAGGTAAATATGGAAGAAGTAAGCTCAGTTACCATTGTTCTCTGTTCATTTATTATTGTGCTGTTTTACTTTTATATGAGCCAAGACAAGGAACTTAAAGAGGATGAAGAAGAAAAAGTATATGAAGGGGAAAGAGAAAAACAAAAGAATCAACTGCGTCAAAGAATTCTTAGACGCCAAGAATAGTTGCCAAATATAAGTTAATCCTAATATACTTTAAAATCCAAAAAATAGTAGTGTGGTATGTATAAAAATATGTGGTTAGTAACCATTTAACAAAAAAAATGATTACTATTTTTATTGCCATTTGTACAAGTACTTGTTTAAATCTTTTACTACAGTTTGTTAATGCTCATTATACATATAATGTTGCGTTAATTCTTCTAATAGTAGAAATTTCTAAATTACTTCTTTGTCTTATCGGTATGCTTTGTATCTCTAGACAACGCAACTGTCCTGTGCGATTTGGTTTTATTGTTAATTCTGTCCTATATGCTGTTGTTAATTATCTCTCCCATTATATAACCAAAACAATACCCGTTTCAATCTATTCCGTACTTATTCAACATAAATTAGTCTGGATTGTCTTCTTTTCAATCTTGATTTTAAAGAAAAGTTTTACCAAGCAACAGTACTGCGCATTAATAGCCGTTTGTAGTGGTTGCATTTTAACTAAAATGACTGACGATTCAATGGGCGATGTCGCGAAGCGCCAAATGTCTACAGGTCTTCTTTTAATTGCATTACAAGGCATTTGTTCTTCATTATCATCCGTCTGGATTGAAAAAATGATGAAAGTTACAGAACGACCTCTCATTTCAGAAAACTATAACAAATTGTATTGGTTTTTAGCCGATTCATTCCAAATGTATCTATTCGCAATCCCAATTTATGCCACTAGCTATGTCCTAGGCTTCGGAGCTCCAGTAATTACAACGCTTTCATTAGAAGCCACCATAATAGTGATTCTTCTCTCCATTTTAAATGGTATGATTTTAGGTGCAGTCTTTGTCTATCATTCCTCCGTTATTCGATCGATTATTGCCGCTATAGTCATAGTCATATTAGCAATTGAACACAATATCTACTCAATACCTATTATCTCCGGCATAGGACTTGTCTTATTGGGTGTAATTGGATGGACAATCTAATACAAGTATATAACTATGGTTATACAGTCATAGTTATATATGAAAATAATATTTATTGGAGGGGGTGTCAGTTGCATATCCTTAATTTGTTATTGGATCCGTGAAAAAAAGGAATGGTTGAAACAACAGACCATTTTGATTATTGAAAAGCAAGATAAACTAGGTATTGGGGATCTGGGTAATTACAAAATACGTTCTAATTCAGTTCTTCCGGCATTTCGTTCAATTATACCTTCTGATATTCAACTTGATCCGTTATTAGAAGGTATTTTAAATAATATTGGACAAGATTATGCACCTCTTGGAATAGTTGCCGAAATGCTATCAGGAGTTGCACAGTCCATTCTGAATCAATACAACAATGTAACTGCAAAAATGAATACGGAATGTTTCAAAATTACGAATAAGACTGTCCATCTATTCCCAACAGAAAAGATAGTGGGTGATCATATAATCAGTTCAACTGGTGCGACTCAAACTATTCCCTTTGAATATAGTCATTACAATTCTTTAACATCCGGAGAAGTATTAACCGGATCTCATGATTTTACTAATAAAAAAATAGCTATTATTGGTGCCTCACACTCAGCATGGTCAGTTGTCTGGACTTTGTTGAAAAATTATACAAAACCTTTTGGTTCAATTGATATATTTTCACGACACAAGACCAGAGTATTTTTTAGGACAAGACAAGAAGCCATTTTAGAACAGTATCCATACACGGAGAGTGAAATCTGCCCAGAAACCAATCAAATACATCGATTCGGGGGACTGAGAGGCGATAGTAAACAAATATGGCGGAATCAACACCTTTATCCAAATATCAATCACACAATAGCTCTCAATATACCAGATCTCTCTGCTTTTGATGTTGTTATAATTGCATACAATTATAAACGGAGAGAAATAGAAGGTTCTTCTCTAAAGTTTGGGTTTATGTCGCAAATGGAGTGTGTAGCAGGAGAAAAGAGTTTTAAAGGCAGTAAGGATGGAATCTGGTTATTCTCCAACGATTTAGCAAAAAAAATAACTGAATTAATGTAATTTATAACAACAGAAGTAGTACTCTTCATCGTATAACGGCTCTGTCTCTAAAAATCCTGGGAAATCTGCGATCTCATGTAATAAATGAGTTGTTGTCCCATCAATGATATGTTTTGGACGTTTATCTTGTGCAGTATGTCTAATATTTCCGATAAAAACTCCCTTTTTGGAGACCCTATTTAATTCTTGAATGACTTTTGCTGTATATTCTTTATCTTTAAAATATGCGCAAACACCAATCATAATTATGTGATCAAAGCTGTTATCAGCAAAGGGTAGATTATGAGCATGAGAGACACACACAGCATTGTTTAATATTTGGAGATGCTTCAAAATCAACGACTGGGACGGATCAATACCAACATAGTTATTTTCGATGTGCTGCGCTAAATAACCGGCACCACACCCGACTTCCAATATTTCATCGTTGGGGTCAATGTCGAGTTGTTTTTTAATCTTTTCCCAGGATTGAAGTGGGTCAAAATCGGTGCCTTCATAACCATTTAACAATTGTAAATCATCGGAATTAACCAATCCTTTTTTCTGCCAAATGTGTTCCCATTCAGACAGGATAGCAGTAGATGAAATACCTTTCACGTATGGGACACTTCTGAATATCCCCATTTCTCTTGGAACAGCAAAACATTCATTTTGATTAGATTCATCTTCCGGTGTTGCAAAGGCATGGTAAATAAAATCAATTGCGTTGTCTTGAATAAATTTATGGGTAATAATTAATGGTGTTACCATAGCTGTGTCAACGTTTTTGTCTTTCGAAACCAACTGCAATCGCATGTGTTCATTCATTGTCGGTTTTCTTTTATATTCTAGGCATTCAGAATCAGAAATGACACCTACAGTGAGTTGTACATCTCTATAAAGATGTTTAACTCTTTGGAAATGTTCTTGATGTCCAGCATGGTAAAAATCAAAGACCCCGTCTACGAAAATATGCATTATTATTGAGCAGCAAATCTATTTATATTACACTATAACAAAAAATGCGGATTTGATCCCAAAAAAAAAATTATTGTAAATTATATTTTGATAATGGTACATAAAAATGTGGATCAAGCGCCGCAACGTACACCGCGGTTGGCACCTAACAGTTGATATTCACCGCTTTTGATAACAAAGCGATGTTTCACAACGTCTCCAAGTTTACCCGTTTCAATTACATTGCCATCCTCATCTTTCGAGAAAAACACAAAAACATCTGTATGATATCGATTACTGCATGACGTTTTTCCATATCCACACTTGGAAGGCCACGACTTTCCGTACACCAAATCTAAATATGGTTTCCGAATGGTTGGCATCAGATATGGGCCATACGGAACGTAATTAAACGGGTAAACCCAATTCCTACTGATCGGTTTGCAAGTTTTTTTGGAATGTTGCCGACACCAACGTTGACATCCATTATTGAAACCTTTGCATTGTAGTTTATTATCTTTGGTTTTTTCAAAGAGCCACAAATCGATGTAAGGTGTTTTGTGTTTTCCGACTCCTGGGATACTGACATGGTATCCAAATCCACCCTTATCGGATGGAATATCTGCTGTCACATTTTTGTGTGTCGATGTCTCATAAAAATATATTGGTATTGATTTCAAAGCCTGTTCGATTTTAACATAGTCAGTACTGACTACAATTAAATCGGCATCTTTATCCCAACTGAACCAACCGTGATTCCTATAAGCTCCCAGAGCCGATCCACCAGTTAGGAAACTATCAATGCCCACCTGTCGAAGAGCATTGATTATGTTGGCTACAGCCTCATATTTGTACATCTCTGATTGGCTCCAATTATCTGAATTCCCCCATAGTTTGACACCACACTTACTTTTATCCTTAATTTTCTGTTGAACTAAAACTGGAAGTAAAGCTGGAAATTTTCGGGGTATTTTCTTAGGATTGATCAGAGAACCACGTTTTTGTTGGACTCTCCAATTGCCATAGTATTTTTTTAACGAATCAAGTATCAGTTCACCTCGATTAGGACAAGGGAAATCTTTCCCTCTAATTTTACATTTTTTTATTGGCCATAAATAATTCCGAGGCCATCGGATATTAGTTAGATGGGTGGAATGGACACGATTGTTTCTAGAGACAAAGTGATACAAATCTATATATGGAAACCATTCTCTACCCCATGGCGCATGATTGTGTTTACTAGTACTAGTACTAGCTTTACAAATACGCAATATATTACTTTTAAAAATCAGATAACCAGCGTCATTCAAATATTTTTTCCATGTTTGCCAGCTATTATAAACAGTTGAAGTAAGGGCGATATCACTATCCGGAGTATATGAAATGATATCTTGTTCACGTAAACTTCCAATTAATGTCCCATACATAATCATTGGATCAAACTGTTTATCGAGTATAGTAATAACATCGGATAACATAGTATACAATGCGTCAGAACAGCAATTTGTCACCATTCTTTCAGTCCATGGCTTTGCACAGACTCCAGAAGTGGAACAGGATATTCGCTGACAGTTCCTCCAGCTAGGATTTTTTGGTATTTGTGGGCTTAACTCGACATTAATAGCCTTTGCTTTTGGTGGACGCGGAGCGCCTGATTGACGCGGAGCGCCTGATTGACGCGGAGCGCCTGATTGACGCGGAGCGCCTGATTGACGCGGAGCGCCTTTTGGTTTCTTTTTTTCTTTGATTTGGGCTTTATTTTGGTTGACTTTGAGATTATTTGGGTAACTTATGCCATCTACCTTTATAATTACTTTAGTATTACTACCTCTTCTAGCACCAGATATCATTACTATAATGACAAAGATAAAACACCAATAAATACATTTCATTCTCGCGAATAATATATTATAATATGCCGGTAATATATACTCTACAGAGTCATTTATAACTGTGGACATCTTGATCTATTCAGAAGGAATTGATTATATAAGTAGATAATATACTAGTATTCAAATAAATGTCGGCAATTAAAAAACATCAACTCTGGGAGATCGTACATGCCAGTACTGACGTCGTCGTTAATAATGATGAAGGAGAACAGTTATTACAACTTAAAAGTATGCTTATCAGTCGCCAAGTACCGAACCAGTGTCAAGTATTTTGTGAGTCTGAATCTGTGGGCAGTATTGCTGGAAACTCAACCTCTGTATTCAATGGTAAAATTATAAAAGCCATACCTAAAGCAAATCACACGAATTATGATATCGATATCAAGGTCGGAGATAAATTTCAAACATTGAATGTAAAGTCAGTCAAAAGTCAAAACAAAGAGTGTACAATCTGTTAATCTTAAAGAACTTAAATAAACGATTTGTTTTTAATTATGTAGACTACGATTATTTTCAATTACCCAAAAAAATCCGTAGAAGGATAAAAGGCTGATGCTAAATCTTTACCATTTCCAATTTTCTCGCCAAGCACGGCTTCAACAATAGCTCTGTCCACCACTACAGTGTATGCTCTTTCAACAAACCATTCCCTTGACATTTTATAAAACCCTTGGCCCGGGCCTTCCTTGCCCCATGAATTTTCAACATTGAATGCGAGTACTTGTGGTTGCATCCCTACAGCTGGTTGCATCCCTACAGCTGATTCTGTTTCTGCCCCGACAATTAACATTGCATGATTACAAGCGGCAGTGCCATAATTCATTCGATCTTTTTTACTCATTTTTAATTCATAGCCTTCTGGCATAAAAAGATCAGGTCTAAAAAGTTTTTCATCCATGCCTTGTTGTCGACGATCTACATCGTTGTTCATATTGCATGCGAACCAAACAGGTCGTCGCATTCTTAAACTCACAAGAACTATATCAACAAGTGTGTTCATATCTTTGATATTAAATAAGAGATTTTTTTCTTCTTGTCGTTCTTGATGTGTTGTTGTATACCATGTTTTATCTTTCGATAGTTTGAGAGTGTCATCAATGTCTCTGTTATCCTCTCGGAGATCATGAATGAGTTGTATTTGATTATCTATATCAAATTTGGAGATTATAATACTGGTATTATTGGCATCTGCGATTTCTCGAGATGTAATGTTGATATCATGAAAGAGTGTAAGTGGACTTTTAACTGACAATTTAACAGTAGGCAATGGTGGTGCAGTCTCTACTTTAATCATGCCCTCACTAGGTGGTTTACCCATAAAACTACAGAGTATGTCAACAACTTTTTTAATACGAGTATCACGAAAAGTATTAAAATCCTTGTCTGTATTAAACTGGAGGGTTTCTAACTTCAAAATATCGGAGGCTACCATAGTTGATAGAGTTTGTTGCATTTCTGCTGACCGTTTCGTAGCAAAAGATTCAGAATACATATCTTTGGGTACAATGCCGTATTTCTTAATGAGTCGTGAAAAGTTAATCCAATTGCCTCCATCGTGCAATGGTTTGTCTAATAATAATTTTCTCTCCTCATTAAATGGATCTTTTAATTCCTTTTTGTACCAGAATAGATTTAAAAGATCGTTGTATTGTTCAACATAATGCCAAAAAAATAAATAAGATTGACTCAATTCAAATTCCGGGGATAAATTATAGACTGTTATTAATTGTCGTGCTAATATATTAAGACCAGCAAACATCCAACAACGTCCAGAAAATTGTTGGTTACTGGGGATTTTGACACCGGTCATAATATCCCAATGTCGATGACTCAGCTTTTTAGCTTTTTGTGGATCTTCGTCCATAATAGTTAGCATCATATTCTGTAAAGCCAATGAGAGACCACCCGGTTTGAAATCGGTGGTCATTTTCATCAATGTTTTATAAGGAACACTAAAACCATTCTTTTCAAAAGCCCTTTCACTGAGTTCTTCAGCTCTCTTGTCGGATAATAATTGCTTTAAAACAGTAGCCCGTTTATCAGCTTCAGCTAGTTCATTCGCCAATTGTTGAATTTCTGGTGTTTCTGTCTTTTCTTCTTGAATGTTTTTTTGGAAAGGCTGTCTCGGAATTAGCGGTGTTGGAATTATTGGTTTAATATCACCCGGTTTTAAAGAATTCGAAACGTAATGAAGTGTAAACATTTTATTGAAAAATAGTTATATTATATAGGACATATCTGTTAATCTTATTACTTGTTACCATTCGTTTTGAGAGAAGCTAATCTCCGTTTCTGCTTTTTCTCTTTTGGATCAGTAGAAGATTCCAAGCTTAAAGATTCATCGAAAAGTGATCTCCCCTTAAATTGAAGTATATGGATATCACTTGCCAACTGTTGGATATTAGTGTTCAACTTTTCGATCTCGGTTGTATTTTCTTCCAGATCTTTTAATACAAAAGATCTTCTTCTGATGATTTCATAATATTTTTTTTGTGATTGTGATAGAAGAACTCCCAGAGACGGTAATTTTTCCACTATTAGATCATAATATTTTTGTTTATAATTTCGCGCTAGTATACAACGTTCAAGTTCTTGGTCACCACCCGGGCCAAACTCGTTCAAGTATAGCTGCCGAGCTTTTTCTATTTGCTTTCGAGCTTGTATTTGCTGACTATCTAGGGTCATTTGATACAAGCTTTTGCTGATCAAAATATCTTGATATTCTTTGATTTCCTTTGCAGTTACTTTTATTTTGTCTCGGTTTTCCGGGTCGGCAGCATTCCATTGTTGAATCCTTCCGATCATGTATTTTTCATTCCATTGTTCTATGCGCAATTCTTCAAACCATTCAGCTTCAGCTTCTTCCAAATCTTTTTCAACAGACTCAATTTTTTTAAGGATTCTCAAACTATTGGCACTTGTTGTAGTTATTGCGCCTTTTTTTTGAATGATAAGGGAATCCTTTTGTTTGATAAGGGATTTATTCCAAGCAACTCTTTTCGGCAAGGAAAGACGTTTGACCATATCAAAAACTTTTTCAACTGTCTTAATTCGAGATTGTCTACAGCCTCTACACTTATTTGCAATTTCAATATTCCCGCTTAATAGCAACCCCAGAAATTCTATCACACGGGAAATTTGTGTAATGTCAATCTTGTCACAATTAATAATTTCTACCCATCTATACTCCCAATCATCCACCAATATATTTATCAATTGTGAAGTCTTATCCTTTACGGCATCCTTGTCTGCCTCGTCTGGTTCATTCTTCTCCTTTAATTGATCAATGTCCGTTAGTAAGTCTAGGGCATGGTTGAATTGATCACAAAAAGTTTGCTTTGTTAGAGAGGTAAATTCTGCAGGTACAAAATTTCTATACATTTTAATCAATTAGAACTCACTAATATAGTGCCAAAGTAGCAAAAGCTGATTATACAAAAATGAGTAAATATTCGTATTTAAACCAGGTACTAAGATATAAATGTTACTACCTAAAGGAATTTGTGTTGATTTAGAAACTACAATTGCTGGTAAATGTGATCATCGGATCAAAGGCGAGAAAAGGTTTGAAACTCGCATTCTTGAGATAGGTGCAGTTAATTGGTGTAACCCCTCTGAAACTTTTGGATGTTTGGTCAACCCAATACCGGAAGAAGTCAGTTTAAATTCGGCCAAAGATCTGATAGATTGGTTACAAACCAACTATCAAAAACCAACCCCCACCATACAATTCTGGTCTAAAGTATTGGTTAATGGAAATTCATTAAGAGCCAATATGTTTCTACATCCAGAAGACCCCCACATATGGCTGCGACAATCTGCTGCTAATAAAGCTAAAGATTTCATACGTTGGAGAAATAACCCCACTATCGGGCCTACATTTGTCTCTGAAAAGCAAGGACTACAGCAATTAATAGCATTTACAAAAAATCGTGATTGGTTAGCGCATAATGGTAACAGCTTTGACTACAAAGTGTTACAAGGATGTAGTAACAGAACAGATGTAATTATTCCTGATAGTATTCGGAAATTCGATTCATTAAAAATTTTTCGTAAAACTATCCCTGGCTACAAGAGCTATAGCCAACCCAAATTATATGCAGCAATATTTAAGAAAGATTATAACGCCCATATCGCAATTGATGACGCCAAAGCTTTAGCTGAACTCTGTCAATACGTCACAGAACAGACAGGTCAAACAGAACAAAAGACAGAAGAGACAGGACAGATAGAGCAAAAGACGGAAGAGATAGGACAGATAGAGCAAAAGACGGAATTTCCGAAGATGAATTTGAAATTTGGAAGCCCGATGAATTTGAAATTTGGAAGCCCGATGAATTTGAAATTTGGAAGCATTGTAAAAAACAAACAATTTGGTTTAAAAAAAACCAAATTAAGTCAAATTCGCGGGATTGGGCCTAAAACAATTGCTGCTTTAGCTATTTTAAATGTATTAACAATTCCACAGTTGCAAGCAAAAATCAAAATGAATGGTAACGAATGGTTAAAAAATAATATTCCTTTCGGAGCAAATCATAAACTAATATACAAAAATATACAAGTACTCTAAATTATTAGAATAAGCAGCAGCTCCATAAGTAGAAATAAAAAAAAAAATATTCCTGTGGAACGAATGCACAAATTACACTATAAATATTATGAAATATGGGGAACTATGTTGGAAGACTGGATAGCTGCGATTTCGGACGGACTACCTTGGCCGATGGTACATGTCTTTATACCGGCTTTATTAGTATTATATATAGATAGTATATGGATTAGTCTCTCTATTATCTATGTGTTTGAATCAGTTGAATTTATGTTCTCAGAGATTCCAGGCTCGGATTATTGGGCAGAAGATAGTAAGGTTGATACACTGGTCTCTGACATTTTAATGGGTCTGCTTGGTTTTTGGGTAGCCTACGGATTCAAGAGAGGGGAACCTGAATCCGCTGCGCTTTGGTATGCCTACTTCCAACCAATTACTACAAGCCCACAATGGTATCGAAAATGGTCGGGTTTCATTCATATTATAATGGCAGCCGCCTCCACAATTATTATTACACTTGGGGATTATTTTGGTATGGCGGTTCCAATATTTTATCAGTTTGCTGGCTTTGGTGGACTATACGTCTTATTGGCACTTCTTTTCGGATATTCTGACTGGGCACTTTTCTCTTTGTTATGTATTAGTTTGACTACTTTATTTGCAATACTGTATGAACATACTGTTATTATTAGCACGATTGTTGTTGTATTTTTTGCTATTACATTTCGTACATTTCGTACATTTCGTACATTTCGACCGACTGAACCGGAGCGAACACCACTTATATCGAAACTATCGACCGAAGAGTACAAAATCGATTTTTGAAAAGATACCTCCAAATTTTCTGTTTTCAGATCACAGTATATTAGACCAATGTTGACAATTTGCATTGTACCTATTGTTTTTTTTTTTTTAAGGTTATGTAAGGTCATTAATATTGACTATTAAAGGATACACAAGCAATAAATGTCCGTTTATTCGGGACGAAAACAACGACAGCTATTATATGATCCAGAGATGGCTTTGTACAATTTTCAAGTTACCGAAGGTACAGCAATGCCAGTGACACATCGTAACGATATACAAAAAACTCTGATCACCTTATTAATTATTACTTTGACTGGAGCCTGTACTACTATTGCTATCTACAATAGTAATGAAACCTTTATGTATGTTGGTTTTTTCAGTTTGTTTATCATTGCTATTATATTTATAAGTAGAGGACTCTCTCTGATTTGTCGATAGTATACTATATAACTTTTGGTGCTCATAATTAGTTTGATTAATATATAAATAGGAAGGCATTTTCAATCTTGTAGAATAATACCAAAACAAAAGAACATCAAAACAGTTGCTTGGGGTTCTGCTTTTATTATAGACATCGAAATAGATAGTTATAATAAAATTAATTATTTTTTATTTTTCTCAGTTTCTAAGTTGTATCTAATTGGAGCTCCAGTTTGGCGCCATAATCCTCTGGAGCGTACAAAGCGTCTTTTTTTAACTGAACTAATTGAACTTTCCCGCATTAAAGTTTCAATACCAAACTTCACTTTCTTTTTTGTTTTGGTGACTTTGGCGCTTCGCGTGGTGACTTTGGCGCTTCGCGACGATCCATAAGATTTGGAAGAAGATAAACAAGATTTTGGCATGGTCAAATTGATTGAGGTAGGGGGTAGAAAAAATATTGAAGGGGGGGGACACCGAAAACTAAAAAAATAAACTGGGCAGAGTTAAGATAGTTACAAAATATATGGGTTATTGCTGTTTTTTATTCGTAACATATATTTTATTTTTTTTTTATTTATATTTACTCATATTTAAATAATCCATGTTCCCCGCAGTAATTCGCCATCGCGAACGTTAAATTATGAGTATTCGCCTTTCCCATGATAGGAGAAGCCCAGTCGTAGAAACCGTTACAGACGTCAATAGCACCGATATCAGGTGTACTGACATAGCTCAAAAACTTGGCCAGAATCTGAGCAGGAGTACGAATCCCCTCCTGTTTAAATTTTTCGATGGAGGCAGGCCCCATTCCTGGGATTTCCGACATTTTAAAATCCAATAAAGATCGATTTACAAACTCGACCACGGTGTCGGCTCGTAATGAAGATTTAGATGGTTGATAAGATTGTGACATTTTTAACTATAGAGATTAGCATTAAATACTACAATTCGCCTAATTATGGGATTTTCGCCTAATTATGGGATTTTCTCTTCAATTTCTGTTTATATTCTGTTCTGTTTGGCACTGTTGTAAATGTCTGACTGAGAAGTCTTAATTGAACACGTTTAGGTAGCAAAGTACCATAGTATCCCGATACCAATGGAAACATGCAGGGAATATTTAAAAACCAAGATAATCGAACTCTATTCCGCAAACAGGGCAATTGTATTATGTTGTATGTTGCTGTTTCGCCTTTGACAACTACTGATAACACTGGTACTTGAAATTTTTCAGCTAATTTTAAAAACCCAAAACGCAAATAAAATTCAGTATCGTCTTTGGTTTCAGTTAGTACTAATTCTGGCACACCTCCCGGAATAACAATAAGGGAATAGCCAGCGTGTAGAGCGAATTCCATACTTGTCCGTGTTGCGGGTATACAACCAATAAGATTTAAACAATGGCCTAATACAGGAACAAAATATAAGATGGGAGCAACACAAAAAATTGTTTGTGAACCGGGTACAAAATGAATACCAGCCAAAGCACCACAAGAGAGTAAGCCATGGGGATGAACAGCAATCACCGTAGTTTGTTGAACAGTTATTCGATTACAAGGGAACCAGTAACTTAATTGAAATGTACATATAAAATCTCTTAATAATGACTGTGGTCGGGGTTTGAGATTAATAATATATATTGACAATATGAAGGAAAGAATTAAAAGAGGAAATAAGACAGGGGAAAAGAAGAAAGACAGAAGAAGAAGAAGTGGAAGAGAAAAGATCCAAATAAAGATAGTTATACAAACTATAATGAGATGGTTTAATTTCATTCTAGTTTGGTATAACTATCTTTAAATAAACCCTTTTGCAAAATCTCTAAATTATTTTTTCTTTTTTTTATTCTTTATTTTTAAAGGCATTGATATTGCAAAAATTCTTTTAAATTCTTCAAAAAAATCATTGGCAATTTCTGGATCATCGAAGATCATCACATTTTCTATATTAGTTACGGCATTTTCAGTGAGATTAAACGAGCCATTACTAACCCAGATCGGCTCTCTGTTCTCATTTAAGCCAACCAAGAATTTGTGGTGGAGCAATGACTTAAATCGTCCACCAGAACCAACAGTGCGGATAACACCACCAGCATAGCAACCCGATAATTTGGCGTAGGCAGCTTGGTTGGTTTTTCTATTACACAGTTTATCCCGGGTAACAATCAGAGTAACGCCTTTGACATTTTCTGCCAGTGTTTGCAAAATTCTCTTGTTCGAAAGCCATGCCGCGCACCCGACAATATATTCAGTGTCTTTTCTTTTGATGTTGCGTACAATTGCATTTTGGATAGTCCGTCCATCAAAAATAACAGATATTTTTTTCTTACCACGGATATGTGTTTTCGCACGTTTTCTTTCGCCATTATCTGCTTTTTTATTTAAATCTACATTTGTTCTTTTTTTACTCATTTGTTTTAAAATAAACCTACTATATATAGAAAATATAAGTGTATAATATATCGTTATTATGTATGGAACTAGACGGTTTGAAACTACAGAAGAAACTAAAGAAGAAATGCAAAAGAGAATAGAAACTAAAGATAAAACTGGAGAATCTCGGACTGGAGATTCTTTGACTGATGCTCCGACAGAATTTGTATTTGAACAAAACGGCCGGAACAATAATGAATTGCCGCCACTCCCGTTAGCCAGGACATCAGCTACATCGGCGACACCAATAAATACACAGGGAAACGAAACATTAATACCAGAAAATGCTAAGTTCCAAAATGCTAAGTTCCAAGCAGCACAGTTAATAGACTGTGCACGTTTTTTCGGCTGTCTACAGACTGAGGAATGGATTAAACCTCGAGCAACTCAAGTTATCTTCAATGGCCATCTCAATATTAATAATTATCCTCTGGCTGCATTAAATGATAGATATGGCTTGGATGATCCTCGTATTACATATTATCACAGAGGGGATGTCCAACAGTTTTTGTATCTGTTTCGTAATATTGGGCTTGTTGGTGATTCGAATGGTAACTTGACTTGTCCTCCTACCTCTCCTGAAATTTGGTATACATTTCGTGAACAGAATTTACAAACTAATGACAGACATGTTGTCATTTTATTGAATAAATTAAAAGTAGTTATACATCGGATATTAGCTAGAAGAGTGACCACTTTACCGGGGCTTCTTGAAAAATATGGTCAGAATATCTCAAACGGATCTGCTACCCTTTTATTAATCATTATCTCTTCCTTTCATTTACCAACCAATTCATTGATAAAGGCTGCTACTTTTTTACCTCAATTCTTTTCTAAATATACTGTACTTAGTAATGATACTATCATTAGGACGCTTTTAAGTCTGTGCAATATAGAATACAATCAAGATGCTATCGGTAACCCTACTCTGCAAATGTTAGAGACATATCGAAAGAATCTGTATGCTTTCGAATCTACTAGTTCTAGAACCCCTACTACTATAACTCCAACATTTCTGCGTCGTATCCGATCTTATGCGGAATGGGTTTTATATAATAAACTGAATGAAAGACCAGCTATTAATGAAAAAACAAAGAATCGTTCCACAACCAAAGTCCGCAAGGCCAAGAGAAGTAAAAGAATGATGACATCTAAAACCCTAATGATTCTTTAAATCTGTATTGCCTCCATCTGTAATTGTAGTGTTTTATTATATAAAAACTGTTCCAAATATAAACAAACACCTGTAGTTAACATTGATATCATTGCAATAGAAGCCCTTTTCTGTACAATATTTTCAAAGCATAGCCAGGGAGAAACATCAATAATACAGGCTAATATAACTGTCCACATCAAACAGATAAGACATTGTAGTAAATGTAAATGAATAATACACGGTGGTACGACTCCTAAAAGAACGGCTTCTCTTCTAAAATGTCGACGTCTCCTCAATACTGAATGAATTGTCTGACAAATACAAGCAATGACAGTCATTAGACAGTGTAGATTGACATACTGTAAATTAGAATGAGAACAGAATGTGGAATCCTGACTTCTATGACCAAGTTCCATTAATAACCGATCAATCCACCAACAAATACAACAAATAAATAACCAAGGAGTTGTCGATGAGAAGAAGGCACCATATTGTCTTATAATCATTTTTTTTTGTTTATATAGAAACTAAAGTATATAGTAATAATCTTTTTTTTTCTTTTTTTTTTTATTTTAAACTGTTCCATTTGCCTTTTCATCCTCGTATCTTTTTTTATCTACAGAGGCCATTTGCATATATTTTTTTCTTACCGAATCTGCAGAACCTTTCCAGCACTGCGCTACATTTGACATTAATTCTCTTGGTGTTTTATCTGGAAACTGCTCAGCAATTGAAGATCTCATGTCTCTCATGAAAAATGCATAAGAAGAACGTGGACGTTTAATTCTATAAGGTGGTTTGTATGTTTTCATTTCTCTATGGTACCGAGAACGATCTGCTTCAGACTGTGAAATATAAGAAGATTTATCGGTCACCGATTTCCAAATCTCAGCAATGTGACGTGATTGATCTGGCAAATTCATAATATGTCCTTTCTCTTTTAAAATTTTGCGTTGTTCACACGCAAAATATAAGAATGGTGTCATTGCACGCTTTGGACGATTTGGATCTCTTTTTTTACGTTTACGTTTTACTTTACCGGTCACACTTGGAGTATTCATTTTATTAGAATAAGGAACAAGTATATAGTTTAAAGTAGAAAGTGAAATTGGATTTTTGATAGTAGGTTTACATTGGAAGTCCAAACCCCTGGATTTCCTCATATGTAGAGAATATATTTACGGAAACACCAAACAAAAAATTCGATGTTTCCGTAAATATATTCTCTACATATGAGGAAATGGAGCCTCTTCGATTTGGTTCCAAAATAGAAGTCAAAGTTTTAATTAAAAAAAAAATCGGGACATAGTTCCAAAAAAAAAACTTCGCGAAAAACTTGAATACTTTTTTTGGAAGTCAAAACCCCCGGATTTCCTCATATGTAGAGAATATATTTACGGAAACACCAAACGAAAAATTCGATGTTTCCGTAAATATATTCTCTACATATGAGGAAATGGAGCCTCTTCGATTTGGTTCCAAAATAGAACATCAAAGTTTTTAAAAAAAAATCAAGCTAATGTTTTTGTAAAACGGTCATAATGTGTATATATAACATCTATACATTACTATCTACATGGGTCTAATCTTTGATAAGTTGGAAGATTTATGGAATTCTTTTCAAAGAGAGTCTTCAATACTTGTTTTAGGTCTTGACAATGCAGGTAAAACGGCAATCCTCTATACATTGCAATTGGGTGAAGCAATAATGCATACTATCCCAACAGTTGGTTTTAATGTAGAAGAAGTTACCATTGGTAAAGTTAATATTAAGATTTTCGATATAGGTGGCCAGGATAGTATTCGGCAGCTCTGGCCACATTATTTTGAGAGTACGAGTGGTGTGGCCTTTGTAATAGATGCAAATGATATTGACCGCATTAACCAGGCCAGGAATGAACTCCATGCTTTATTCAGTAGTAAAGATCTAGTTGGCAAACCATTTCTGATACTTTTAAATAAGCAAGATCTCCCACAAGCAAAAGGGAGAGACGAAATGATAGATCTACTTCAATTAAAACAAGTTACTTCTTCAAAATGGCATATTATTGAATGTATTGCTACCAAAAATGATCAACTTAAAACAGGATTTTTATGGTTATCGGAACAGTTGTAATTTGGGAAATAAAAATCCACATATGTTACACACATTTGTTACTTAAATAATAGTCCTAAATAATAGTCATAATGAATAGTCTAATTGAGATTCAAGCCCGTGCTCTTTTATCTAATATTTCTTGGCTGAATGATACTAGTTTTGAAAATCTAATTTTCACCTGGATGAAATTAGTTTACATTCATAAATGTAAAAAAAGATCCGATTTTCTCCGTCTATTTGAAGAATTTCGTCAAACAAAATTAAATAAATATATTTACAACCACCCTGATATAATAACACCAGTGTCTGATTTTATTGCTTTAGGGATCACAACTGTTCAAAGCAAAGCTGACTTGATATTGGTTGTCAATAAAATGAATGCATTTAAATCATTTCTTGAACCGTTTGTAGGTGGATATCACAAAAAGGTACCGGTTCCTTTAATCTGGGCTGTGGATGCACCAGATATTATACATACCTATTTCGAACAGCATGTCCAGTTCGATCAACAGCAGCGCATAACTGTTGATATTACTGACCTGTATACAGACTTTATTCAACAAAGCGCTAATAATCAAGAAAAGCCATACACTACTGCTTGGAATAATTGTTATGCAAATAAGTCGGACTTATTTGCTACTGAAATATCTGGTCTCCGCGAAGAACGTAATGAATTACGTTCAAACACCAATCTCTTGATGACCCAACTCCATGATTTACAATCAGAACGTAATGAATTACGTGCAAACACCAATCTCTTAATGCAACAACTCCATGATTTACAATCAGAAGTGACATATCTCCACCGGGATCGTCAAAATCAATCGCAACGAGAATACCAAGCTTATTTGAATGGACAATATAGTTGCCATGGTTATGACTTAAGACAAACTGTTGAATATATGTAGAGTTTTCTAACTAATATATGTAGAGTATAAGAGCCTTCTATATTACTCTAATATCACTAATGAAAATTTTTATTTTGTTTTGGACATTTGCTTTTCTCCTAATTCCAGCTGCAATTGTTTTGTCCGTGTTTAAATTTGGGTGGTTTGCACTTTTTACTTTCCTATTAGCTGTTTTTTGTAGAAATAATTCCGTAAGAACAATCATTCGAGCGGGTGCATTCGGGGTGGCCCCGCGACTGGGTTCAAGTGTGGATATTTTAAAACTATTCAAATATCAGCGGCCGACCATTGTGGGCAATGCCTGGGGTTATTTTCTACAAAAACGAACTGCCGAATCACCTGTATTGAGTTTGAGAAATTTCACAGGCCAAGGCAAAGGAGATAAACTGGGGTGGTGGAGAGCGGGTAGTACTATTCGCGAAGTCATCGATTTTTATGTTAAACAAGGACAAACATTTGCATCACACCCTTCGATTACTGATATCACGATTGGTGCGTGGTTCGCAACAGGGAGCCATGGGAATGGTGGAAATGCAGGCAAGCCATCTTCAAGTGTATTAGAAAAAGTAGAAATTATTTGCTTTGACCCACCAAGTGTTAAAATAATAGACAATTATAAAGACATCCGTGCTATTTTCGACAGTCCAAATGTTAACCATCTTATTACGTATGTTAAATTTCACAACTTGGAAGAAAACCGAATGCTTCAAAAAAGAGCATTTGATGTGAATTCTGTTCAATCGGCCAACAAATGGTTATCACCGGGTGCCTTTTTAAGAGTTTTGTTCGTGGGAGCAGCACGTGACGGAATTGGCATCAGATGGGAGAAGCCTTACGAAAAAACAGAACACATTGACCCACATTGCTGCTCTAAATGCTCCATATTCATACAGGCTGATGTCTGCTCGTCTATTTGTGGTTGTCGAGAAAATTACAAAAATTGGAGCGGGTTGACAACGTTGTATAATGCAAATATATGGGCGCCGCCAGTATTTCCGCTTGAAACATTCATTGCAGTCATTGGTGGCATTACAAATTTCGAATTGGTTTTCCGTGTGAAAGAAATGAATGGTGTTCTCTTAGAAAAAATGGTACGTTTACTACGAGAGATGCACAAAGACATTGGGGGACGAACAGAGATAAGATATGGTACCGGAGTCGTTTTTTGGGATTTGTCCCTAACAAAAAATTTTGAGAAACCTTTCAATTTGTTGACAGAGTACTTTGGTGTAACGCGATCGGCATTGCATCCTGGTAAATATCAACCGAAAAACATTCAAACGTCAATGCAAATTGTCAAGATTGGTGTCATATATTTCAATTTAAAAAATAAAATAAAATTTTAAGCTTTCATTTTTGCTTTAATAGTAGCTTGTGGTGTATAATTATGTAATTGTATTTGTTTTCGTTCTACAGTCCATAGATCATCGTCTGTGGGACGATCTATGACGATGGTTGGTAAAATGCAGGGTTCCGTTCGGGCTTGCAATCGACAAGCTTCAATGTGTTCTTCATAAATATGTGTATCTCCGATTCGAATGATAACCCTGCCAGGCTCTCTGTATACCTGATGAGCAATCAAATGAACTAACAAAGCAGTAGAAGCGATATTGAAGGGTAGGCCAAGGAATACATCCGATGATCTTTGTGTCATTTGTACGGATAAGCGTCCATCAGATTCGACATAGAACTGGTACATGACATGACAAGGTGGTAGACACATTTGTTGCTGCTGGGTTGGACACCATGCCGATAAAACGATTCTCCTGGAATCCGGATCTGTTTTGAGGAGGTCTATGATCGACTTGATTTGGTCAATGCCTTTATCTTTATAGTCGGCATGACAATCGGTATATGGAGCTCCAAAGTGTCTCCATTGAAAACCATAGATCGGGCCTGCATCGAAGCCAGTCTGTTCAGAATTCAGATCCCATATATGCACCTTTTTGTCGCGCAATTCGTTCACATTGGTAGACCCCCGCAAAAACCAAGCCAGTTCCTCTACAATACCTCTGAAGAAAACTCTTTTCGAGGTTAATAGTGGGAACCCTTCTTTTAGGTCGCATTCTAAAGACGCACCAAAGACTGAAAGGACAGTACCATTTCTAGTTTTTCTGCGGTCACCATGTTCCAGCACACGACTTAGAAGTTTTTGATATTGGTATTCAATAGTGGACATTTTCTGAGAGAGGTTGTAATATAAATACTCAGATATATAGTTTAAATACAAAACAAGAATATTCTTAACATATTATTTGATCAGATAAAATTTGATCGGTGTCAAAGGAATAATCTAAACATATTCTCCTATATAAGAGGGTCATCCTAATAATAATAAATGAACTTGTTATTATTTTTGCTAATATTAATTTCTTCTACTCTCGTTGCTAGTCAAGTCTGTTCATCTGGGCAATTTTTAAATGGCGATACATGTCGGAGTTGCGAAGTTGGTATGTATCAAGGCTTTGATAATCATCAGACCGTCGCTTGTAAGGATTGCCCAATTGGTTTTTTCGTGAATGTTGTAGCACAGAGTGAATGTCAGCACTGTTTGAGTGGCATGTTTGCCCCTGTTGTCGGTTCTGTCGGTTGTAACAGTTGTGAGTTGGGCCAATATCAAGACCAAAATGCGCAATCATCATGTAAAAACTGCCCAAATGGTTTTGTTCAAAGTAGCAGCATTACTGAATGTACTATTTGTAATGCTGGTCAATATCAAAACACGGAATTTCTCTGTGAGTCCTGCCCAGCGGGTTTTGAACAAAGTATAGCTGGCAGCATCGACTGTAATCTTTGTTCTGAAGGTACGTTTGCTAATTTCGCAAGTGATGGACAGCCGTCCTGTGACAATTGCCCAATCGGTTACTATCAAGATAAATTCGGTCAATTAAACTGTTCAATCTGTACTGGCCCCACATATTCGCCAGTACGTTCAGAGCAGTGTTATCCCTGTAGTCTTTTAAGTCCCTGTTGTACTGGCTGGGCAGTGAACGATGTTGGTATCTGTGAAGAATGTCCAGCGGGCCAATTTGCTAATACTAGTAATCCGGGTGATTCACTATACACTGATGGTACTAGTTGTGATTCATGTCCGAATGGTTCTGTTTCTATCCGCTCTGCAACTACCACTGGTTATGACGAATGTGAAGTCTGTTTTCCCGGTAGTTCTCCCGGTACAGGTGTCTTTTCCAACACCTGTATCCAATGCCCTGCCGGCCAATATGGTCTTGACGGTTTTTGTTTAGAATGCACAGAGGGTAAATTCTCCAGTTTCGGTGCTTCTACCTGTCAAGATTGTCCCGCTGGGCGATTTACTGCGGTGAATAACACTGCTGTCTGTACCGCATGTCCTGCTGGTGAATCCACCGATGGTTTAGCTGGTAGTACTGTCTGTACTCCTTGCGCTGCTGGTTTGAGATCACCGGTTGATTCACCTACCTGTGCTGCTACTTGTTCTGTAGGTGGTCAAGATGCTACTCCGGTTTGTAATACTTGTACTGTCGGTTTAGAATGGGATCCGGGAACTTTAGCCTGTGTAGCCTGTGCTGCAGGTAAATTTAAATTAGACACTCAGACATGTGTACCTTGTGACGCTACTCAAGTCGCAACTGCAGCTGGCGACGGTTGTGAAGATTGTCCAGCACTACAACAACCCTTATTAGGTCTCTGTACTAATTGTCCTACTGGTTATAAATATGACACCGATAGCTGTGCTGTCTGTATTGGTGGTAAATACCAAGATTCAACTGGTCAGTCTTCTTGCAAAGACTGTGCGGTGGGTCGATATCAAAATTTACTGAACCAAAATACATGTATCGATTGCCCAATTGGTTACTTCGTGGTTGGTTTATCCAATGCTCTATGTGATCAATGTCCTGAAGGATGGGTTAGTGGTGTCAAATCACAGGTGTGTTCTCAGTGTACTTCTGGCCTTGGCCCGAGTATATCTGGGGATACTTGTTCTGTCTGTCCAATTGGACAAGAAGCTTCTACTGAAAGTCCTTTTCTATGTATTGATTGTCCTTTAGGTAGAAGTAATGGTGTACCTGATAGTGTCTGTACTAGCTGTGCCATCAATAACTATCAAGATGAGTTTGGTCAAGCGACTTGTAAGACTTGTGTTTTACCAGATCTGACCAATATTGACGGAATTGGTAGTTCATCATGTGAAACTACTGAAAACCCTCGCTGCAAAGAAGGAGAATATTTTGCAACTATCGTTTCGGAATGTACGGATTGTCTATCTGGTAGATATGGTCTAGGTGGAGCTGAAACAAAATGTATTGACTGTCCGCTTGGTTATTTCGCGGCAACTGCCTCATCGGCATGTACTTTATGTCCTGCTGGTCAAGGTATTATTGCTGATGGTTCTGCCTGTACTGACTGTGATATAGGTCGCTATGAAAATGCTGGTGTTTGTACTAACTGCCCTGCTGGTTTTAGTCAATCTGCTATTGGACAAAGCCTTTGTCCTCAATGTCCTCAATTCGAAGAATCGGAAGAAGCAGCAAGTAGTTGTACAGCCTGTACCGCTGCTAAATATACCATTGTCGATCTGGGGCGGTGTTCTACTTGTCCTAGTGGCAAGGTCTACACTGGTAGTTCAAATTTGGCTAGCGACTGCATAGAGTGCCAGCCTGGTTATGAACCGTCTGGCACTACTGCTTGTCTACCATGTCGTGCTCATCATTATAATATCATTCCTGGTACTTACTGTAAAGCATGTCCGCTGGGATGGTCACAAAGTGAACCCGGTCAAACTTTTTGTGAAGAATGTACTAATGATTGTCAAGGAGTGTGTCCAGAAGGATCTATCGGGGTAGGTTCTGCTTGTTTTGAATGTCCTGCAGGTAAAACCTCGCTAGGAGGCCGTGAAACGATCTGTTCTGACTGTGGTGTAGGTCAAAGTCAACCTCTTATGGGTCAAACTATTTGTAATGAATGTGTCCCTGGTAAGTATACAGCGTTCTCTTCGCAAGCCCAGTGTAAGCTCTGTGCACTGGGTCAGTATACATCTGAAAGTGGTCAGGGTGCCTGCCGTGACTGTATTCAAGGTACGTATACTGACCAAGTCGGACAAATTCAATGTCTAACTTGTGCTATTGGTAAATTTGCTGAAGACACTGAAGCTGGTCGACAAGGAGACTGTAAGGATTGTCCCATTGGTTCGTTCGGTCTTCCCACTGGCCGTTGTAATCAATGTCCGGAAACTACATATCAGAATGAAGAAGGACAATCCACTTGTATCGGATGTACAGTGGATAGTCTGGGTACTATTCTAGAAAAGCCTCTCTCTGAACCGGGTGCGTCTGATATAACTCAATGTTTCGATGGCGATGGTCTTATCACATATGTGTTTGGTATTAAAGACGATGCTAAAGAAATCCAGGTAGAATCGACCAAGTGTGAAATCCGACCTAATATGGTCTTACTCTGCCCTAGCTGCTCTTGTAATGATAATTCGCGCGATGGTTTCTGGGCTGGGCCAGTCTGTAATGAATGTAGACATGGTTTTGCTGGTGGTCGAGTAGGTAAATGTCTATTAAAATGTCCTGGTTATGATGGTATCCATGATTCAACTATGTGTAGTGGCAATGGTAAATGTTGGTATGGTAAATATGGCAGTGGTCAATGTTTATGTGGTGGTAAAAACACATTGGATGCTACCAGTGAAAATATTGTGGTGGATGTCAAAACTTGCCCGGCCGGACAAAAATGTAATGGATATGGGGATGACATTCTATTAGAAACAGAATATATTCCCTATTATTATCTATTGGAATATCGCCAATATTCTGTCTTTGTCTTGCAATTAAATACCTATACTCCTTTCCGAGGTCATATGTGGTTTGAAAGATATTCACCTCAAACGATATATGAGAATGTTTGCTCAACCTGTGTTTCACAGTATGATTCAACTGAATACACACAGATTGGTTACTTTGTCGAAGATACTTTTTCTCTTTTCCCTGCTAAAACTCAAGTACTGAATGGTTTCCATGGCGAAAACTGTCAATATGAATGTGGCGCTTGTGTTAATTATGGCAAATGTCTCAACACTCCCCATCCATTCTATTACAGTTATACTCTTAATAGTCATGAAAGTGAAGTTTTTACTGAAGTCTTTGTACCACAAACTCAATGTATCTGTACTTCCGATATTTATGATCCAGATGCTATGTGTTGTCCACATGGATTTGAACCATTTGTGTATTATGGTAAACGTCAAGTGACTCCATATTATCAATATACAGCTTTACCATTTATTACCAACCTTGTCAATAAACAATTGGACTATTGGACAAATAAGGATTTATGGTTGCAAAATAAATATCCTGCCTATTCACAAGCTAATGAGACAGTGCAGATTCAAGTTTCGAATGTCAATAACATTTACACGGGTGCTCTAGGTACAATCGGTGTAGATTACCGCGAATATGGCCCTTATACCAAACATACCTTTTATGGTACTGAAAGAGAATTGTGTCGGGCTTGTCCTGGATTATTTGGTAAAGGTGTTGTCTCTCGTTCTGTCCAGCTTCAAACTGAACAAGATGCGGAAGATTTTTGGTGGGATACTTCAGCTAAAGGGGAGAAATGTAATGGTCTTGGTGTTTGTGATTTTTATCGTCAACAAGATGAAGATGCTGTACTTTTCTTTGGAGAATTTACGAAAGCTGGGAAAGTTATGTATCAACTATCCCGTAAATTTGCCGAATGTACAGCACCTACACGTGCCGTATTACCACCAGCCACTAATCTCATCGATTGTATCTCGAAAGCACGCATTTTGAATGAAGCCGCTAAATATGTAATCTTTTCTGAAAGCTATAAGATTGATATTACTGCACCTGGTTCTATTATCGATACAAGTACAGAATGGGTCTTAAATTCAGATGGAGAGATTCCTTTAAGTTTAATTAATGCTTTAAAAGATGATGCCACTATCATCGGATATGTTACTACCGTCGATAGTAACGGTGATTTGCATGCATATGACTTTGCAATGGTATTACCCGGGACATTGCCGAATCCCGATGCTAATGGAGAGTATGTCTTTCATCCAAATACCGAAGGAGAGTGTCGTTATCCTTCGGATACGTTGTCTTGTGTCTTTTTACCCAATTCTGCTTATTCTGTTTATGAATTAGATATTTCTGGACAGGGTGATGAAAGATTAGAAGGGGCTACATTTGATAGATTTGATACTTGCTTTACGTATACTCAATCTGGAGCAGATAAACATCGTATTGGTAATTATGTGACAGAAGAATATGAGAATGGTCAGGATCCATTCCTAGGCGATAATTGTCCCAAAGGACATTTCTGTACAGAAAATTCTTATATGGGAAATGTAATTGGCTTTAAAGAAGCTTGTCCACCCGGTTATTATCAACCAAGTGAAGGGATATCTCGAACAAATCCGACGACTCATTGTAGTCGCGAGAGTAGTAGTACACAGGACGTGATAAATGCCTGTAATCCGAATACAGCTACATTAAATCCAAATGATTATGTAGATAAAAAATGTGAAAGATGTCCAAGACATATGTACGCGGCAGAAGGTGCTTCAGAATGTACTGAATGTCCACAGGGACGAGTCAAAAAATTATCTGGAGCTGCTGATATAAATACGGTGATGTTAAATATACCCGCACATCTGAATACAGCATTTACACCGTGGTATTACATACCCAATGAAACAGGAGATGAACAGTCAGATTGTGCACAGATCGCCAATGGACATGTTCATGTACCCGCGCTAGATATGTATATGGATTATGACAAACCAGCATTTATGTCTGTGATTGCCTGTCCTTTTGGTTATTCCTCCAATCCCGGGACATATGTCTTATATGGACATGAGGAAGCAGTCGCCGCTTTACATACTTCCAGTGTAACTGGGGTGAGTGCTATTTTACCACCATTTATGATCTTTGAAAACGAAGAAGTATTAGAATATGAATATCAAATTGTAACAGAGGGAACATGTACTGACAACGGTGGTAAATATATTGCAGATGTCAATCGATGTAACGAAGCAAGGTTGGCATTAGGGTTAACAAATGCATATAATGGCGGATTATTACCATCAACGACGATTGTTTCCCGATTACCACCCGGTTGTGTAACAGGGCTTGACGATATGGCGAATGGTGCTTATTTTAATGCAAATTCAAACACCGATGGTGTCATACCCGTAATAGATTCTAGTCTCACTCGAGTCGGGTATGAATGTTCATCTCCAGAAAGATATATCGGAAACTACAAAACTCTAGAAAAATGTGCCACCGCATGTCTCGCGAGAAGTGATTGTCAACAATTTATTTATGGGATAGTGGGGCAACCCAAAGAACAGGAATGTTGGGTAGAGTATACCTTATCGTCTAGTTGTAATGGTGCAGGGGAACAGTTGATTGCGAATTCCGAGTTTAGTTTTTATGCTTTTGGAGCTGGTAGAAGATGTGGTGAAGCTTCTGGCGCTGCAGTAGGCGCAGCCCAAAACTACTTATGTATCTGTGAAACACTGAAAGAACCGAAGAATGATTTACAAGAGATGTTAGTTAAAGATTATTGTTTCCCTTGTCCTTCCACTTCCGTAACGAGTGCCGGTTCAATGAGATGTACTACCTGTTTTGCCAATCAATTGAAACTTTATCTAAAAGATTCGGTGGCGAAAGTGGTGGAAGGTAATGCTATACTACTGAGCGAGTGGATTTTACCGCCAGAAATATACAAACCATTACGGTATGGGGTGGATGGTTTTGAAAATTTACAGTTGGAGCAAGTGAAAGATAATCCAGCTCTAGAGCCAGAATATAATTATTGGGTAAGTCAAGGTTCGTATACCACATTCACAGTAAACTGGGATACCGCCTTTAATCAAGCTTATAATAGCGGAAATGTCTGTAATTCAGAGTCCTATGATAAACATGGCGCTATTTCGGAAACTATGAAAAAAGAGTGTCGAAAAACATGTTCAGACGATGAGGATTGTAACTTTGTGACTGTTCAACAAGAAGACTATGCGAACCCTGCGATCGGCTTTGATACAGAGAAGATAGCTAGTCTAGCTCAATGTTCAACTTCTCATACGTACCTCGGAAAATATCCGAATATGGCCTCTTGCGCTGAAGCAACTTCAGCCCTAGGATACAATACATTTATTTATGGGTTGGCTAGACCAGCGTATCAGATGGAAAATACATTTCATTTAGTAGCAACGAATATGGAATGTACTACTCCTGATACTATGCTTATGGCAGGAGTATCTCTCGATACTTGTTTTAATTTATGCGATGAAACAGCAGGGTGTAAAACTTTTCTTTTTGGGACAGGTTTGTATACTGGCTATTGTTGGCAGGAATACGCCAGTAAAAACTGCGATGAAGGTTGGAAGTCCTGGTCAAATGGGGATCTGTATAGTATAGACGTAAGCGACGTAGAAGATACTCTTCACATGTGTTATGCAGAACATTCGACTACCGGTTGTTCCGAAGGGTTTATTACCGGCTCGTCTCAGATTTATTGGAATACTTGGAAAATAATACCAAGGATAAGTATGCCGAAAGGCACGTGTTGTTTCTATTCTTACCATATCCGCGACGGTAGCGTAACAACTTCCTCTACATTAGGTTATCAACTGGATACGTCATCATACAACGAAGTAGCAACGATGGATTTAAGTGCAGAACTGACTTTAGCGGATGCCATTTTAATTTGTAATTTTTTGTATCCAGATAGATTTGGTTGGGATTTTATTGGATATGCGAAAGAAGCAAGGTCAGAGCTGGATGATTTTAATACTGTAAGATGCGTGCAAAACAAAGCAACGTATTCTAAAGGAACTGCAGGTGAGATTTGTCCGGACGACGAGCAGCATCTACCAGTAACCTCGGCCAAAGAGTGTGAACAAGCAGCACTCGAAGTGACTGGTATTGTGCCGGCCATTGTTCAAATAGTTCAATTACCTTTATCACCTTATGGTTGTTCTGCTGATTTCAGTAATACGCCAAACAGTTATATTTTTAATACTCTTAATAATAGTAGGCCCTGTTCAACTGATAGTGTCGACGCATTTTGTCTTTGCAAACAAAGAGGGGTGCCACCACGTTTTAACCATTGGAATACTGATGATTTTTACTCCTTTTCCAAAGTGGACGGAACAGGAGTGTGGGCAGAAAGTGCATATCCATTTTGCGCGGCATGTGCTCCGGGGGAACATTCTTCATTCGCGGGCGGTTGCGAACCATGTGATGCGGGAACATATAGTGCAACTACCGATGACGCTTCACTTAAAGCCTGTAAAAGTTGCGATACAGGTCAATATCAACCAGAATCAAGAGGTACCTCTTGTTTATTGTGTGAAGAAGGACAGTTCCAATTAGATAGAGGCAAGACCAGTTGTACAGATTGTGTAGCTGGGAGATATGCCACGTATGTTGGGACAGTCGATTGTCAAGATTGTGTAGCAGGGACAGCTCAACCAGGGGTTGGTAAAACGGGTTGTATTGATTGTGCACAAGGCAAAGCAACTGCAAGTACTGCCCAAACAAGCTGTGCCAGTTGTTTGGCTGGTCGATTTCAAAGCAATTTTGGACAGATATCCTGCCCACAATGTACACCAGGGATGTTTCAGACAGGGATAGGACAATATTCTTGTAAAACATGTCCTAGTGGTTACTATATCCCGACAGCAGGAGCGACCACATGTATCTCTTGTGTAGCAGGGAGATATATTAGTACCAGTGGTTCAGTTGGCCCAGGTTGCACTGCCTGTCCCAATGGTAGATATGCGGGAGCAAGTGGTGCTAGCAGCTGTAGTCCATGTGCAAGCGGGCATAGTTGTAGTGCAACAGTCAGTAGTGCTTGTGGTGCAGGAAGATATGCAACGGGTACTAGCGGTAGAGAATCTTGTGCAGATTGTACCGCTGGGAAATATTCAACCGCGGCAGCCAATAGTGCATGTACTACATGTCCGTCTGGTAAAATAGCGGACACTGCCAGAATAGCATGTACTGACTGTGGAGGATATCAATTTAGTCAAGTCTTTAAATCACCTTTAGTGTCTGGTGGGAACGATTGCAAATTTCAGTTAGGCATTGATCCGACAGATTCTCCGGATTCCAGTGCTGCTGGGCCTATCAAAAACTCTTTAGGTAAAGATTATTCTGGCTGTAATGATAATAAAGGGTTTGTCATTACAATGCTTCAAACAACATCCTTATGTTGGCGAGCCACCGCCTGTGTAGATTACTGTTCCTTAGAATATAACACTGCTGGGTCATGGACAGAACTGTATGTCTGGGATTGGTGGCATACCGCAGCAGATACTAAAAGGTGCACCCCGACATTTACAAAAGGCCAACAACTTCAAATACGATTACAACATTGGGGTGAAAATCCAAAAAATTCTAAGTTGATAATGACCATGTTAGCCTATAATTCGGGGGATTTTGTGATTGATTTGAATCCTCTACCAGCGTGTATAGCTGACGCACTATCATAGATAAAAACAAATTCAAATATACTATAAACATATAAAAAAAAAACAAAAACAATTATTTTCTTAACTTATAATCTATATCTGGTTCAAAAGCTTGGCCATACAACCTTTATAGAAATTGAATTCTTATTCTAATTATACCAGTTTGGTACCCCTCCTGTTTTCCATTTCATTTCAATATCCTTCAATTTATAGTATTCGCGATAGGTTTGTACAGCATCGAGTTGATTATTGTTATAAACAGCACATTTATCGAAATATTCGTCGTTGATCGCACAATCGAAATACTTAATACCTGGTGGCAACCCTGTCGTCGCACGTTTATTCGCAGGAGGTTCGTAAGTTTCTGCACCGATTAAAGGTGGTGCACCCATTGTTTGCAAACGTTCCAAGTGTTCACAACAAGCATGTATTTTACCATAACGTCGATAATATTCATCAACCAAAGAAAACGCAAGCAATATTGTATAATCATAATGTTTTGGGTTGGCTCTGACCCAGATAGAGACTGGGTGGTTTTTATGGGTAGGCCTGTACGGGTCTTTTCCAGAAGGATCCAATTCTGGAAGAGGTAAAACCGTACGATTACACCACCATGCAGAATAAAGCATTTGGGTTAATTCCAAAATCATTTTGATGCAATGTTTATCGCAATGATTTTTGGCACAAAGTTGTATATTTTTGGAGAGTAAAAAAAGATTGCGCTTCGCGACGATGGTGTTGCGCTTCACGACGTTGTGATTGACCTTTTAAATCTTATAAATCATCAGAATATGTGTTACATATTCCGGTATGGGTTGGATTGAAACAAAAACCAGAATATGTAACACATATTCTGATGATTTACAAGAGTCACAGTTGTAAACAAAAATCACAATTATTATAGTTTTATTGATACATCTCTATTTATATTTTTTCGATACGATGCCGAAAAAAACAGACCATAATAACAAACAGGCTGTCGCTCCAGCTGTCGCTCCATTGCGTAGTCACCGTAATAACCGTAGTCACCGTAATAACCGTAGTCACCGTAATAACCTTAAAAGTTGTCTGAGAAAGCGTATACCACCTCCACGAGTTCGGGCCGAGGGCGGCTCCGCCAGAAAAAAAGTCAGATTTAGTCTTGAAATAGTTTTGAAGGAACAATTGAAGCTTCTTTCTGACGATTCTAATTTACAATAATATAAACACACACCAAAAAAAAATTAACAAAATATTAGTTTATTCCAAAAAAAAATCCTGGATATTTGAGATCGATCAGCGACAGCAAAACAAGATTAGAAGGAGAATATAAATGGACATCTATAGTTTATTTGGTCTCAGTCAAGATGCTAGTTCTTTAGTAATATTAGAGAAATGCAAATCAAAGTTAGAACAATGGACATTTCAAAATGTTATTAGTAAATTAAATAGGACAATTGATAATACATCTGCAGCAGTTAATGCAAAATCAGTGTATGAAGAAGGAGAGCAATATTTAAAAACATCAGCTACAATGCTTTTAGATCCTCAGGCAAGACAATGCTATGATGCATACTTAGACTGTTTAATAGCACCGAACTCCGAAAAAATAGTATTAACTAGAGCCAGAATATTATGGTTTAATTCAATAGAGAAAAACCCTATCAAATTTTCAAAGAAGATGGTAGAATCAATTAAAGAAATAGATCCCAAAATAGATCCCGAAATAGATCCCAAAATAGAAACCAAAATAGAAACCGGATTAAATCCTGCTAAACGGCAGAAATTAGCAACAAAACCGTTATGTCGACAGTGTAGAGGAGAGTTTGACTTTGGTAAAGATTATTTAGTATTACATTGCGATTGTTCCACTCGCTGTGGTCACACCGAATGCATGAAAACTTTCAAAGAAAGAGTCAAAGGCAAATGCCCCGTATGTCGAAAAACATTACTACTTCGGCATCAGATTTCCAAATATCTGTTCTGGCAACACAAAGAGAAATTTAAATTTATTACATAGGAAAAACTTGCCCGTGACCACAATGACCGGTTCCATTTCTAAACATTTGTGGACGGAATACCGCAATACGAACAAAACATTGAAAATTTAAGGCTATTTTGCGGGAAATACTTGAGCTAACAAGTAAATACAGTAGATAATAAAATTAAACTCTTTTCAGGCACCTTATCTTCCTCTTTTTCTTCCTTTTCCTCTTTTTCTTTCTCTTCCTGTTAAGTATGTTTGACGCAAAAATCCAGTATAAAGGACAATATCAAAAGAATCAACAATGGCTCGCATCTACCTTGATTGGGATTTGACCGCTGCGTGTTTCTCATTTGATGCCAAAAAAGTCGCCACACGAGAGGCAGTGGTCAACGTGCTCAAATCGACGTACGACAGCAAAGATGACGAAACAAAACAGGACGACGACGTGAAATATGTCGACACCTACATGCGCGAGAGGTTGAAAACCCTTCTGGAGACGTACTATGACCGCATCACCATTCTGACGGCAAACTCGGAATATAACGTGATAGAAATATGCAAACAGTATGACATTCCAAAGCCGGAGGAGATTTATTCCGTGTACGACAAAGGAGATACAAAGGTAGAGTACCTTTCGGACAAGAATTATTTTATGTTTTTAGACGACAGCAAAGATGAAATCAATAGCGTTGCGTCGTTGGCGAGTCAAGGTGTGATCGAAAAAATTGTTCGTCCAAAGCGGTATCTCCCCGCTACAGATTATGGCATGTTCGGACAACTCAACACGGATTTCTTTGCTAAAAAATACCCACAATTCGCGCTGGAAGGAAAGTGGAACTGGCACGCCTACATAGACGCATGCTTAATAGACCTTGACAAGGGGCTGTTGCCCAAATGGCAACAACAGCCCATGTTTGAAAGTGCAGAAAGCGCACAATACCGTACATTTGTACATTTGTGTAGAAAAAAAACTTAACCGAAAAATCATGAGCTGTAAGCTCTAATCTAATCGTTTTGTACAAATATAGTATTGTTTAGCTGGTTCAAAGAGTACAGTGTCTATTACTGTACCCTGCATAGGTTTCTTAACATGTTTATCTAAAAATTGTAAAAATCCATGCAGAAATGATGGCACAGGGGGAGCGGATTTTGCGATTTCCTTAAGTTTGTCAGACATATTTATGTTAAAAACTCTACTTAAATACAGAAACTATAATTAATAATGACTAACAGACTTAAAGTACATGTTATTAATCCATTCATCAAAGCTGAAAATTGTTCAATATGCTTTGAAACATTGAGAGAGAGTGTCGAACTCAAGTGTGGGCATGAATTTCATTTAAAGTGTATTGATATTTGGATTGATAACTATCAAAGGAATTGTCCTCTGTGTCGACATATTTTTATGCCGACACCTCAGTCTTCACCAATATCAAATAATCCAATATCCATTATCCCACCACCTAATTCTGAATTCTTATCCATTATTATTCCACCTCCACCGATTATTATTCCACCGATCGAATTTTCCTCAGAAGCTAGTAGCACACAAAGTAATAGCACACAAAGTAACACATTGAGTAACACACCACATGGCTCACCAAATAGCCCAATAGTAATAGTACAACAACAACAACTGACCTGTTGTATAGTACAATAATGTATCTAAGTATTTGGTTCCAGAACGTCAAAGTTTTAAGAAAAAAAAAATTGGGACATAGTTCAAAAAAAAAAACTTAGCGAAAAACTTGAATACTTTTTTTTGAAGTTTGTCAAAACATCCGGATTTCCTCATATGTAGAGAATATATTTACGGAAACACCAAACGAGAAATTCGGTGTTTCCGTAAATATATTCTCTACATATGAGGAAATCGACCTCTTGTCATTTTGTTCAGAAAAAGTTATTCAAAAAATTTTTGGAAACTTTTTATATACAGTCTGTAATTTAAATATCAGTAAAATAGTCATATATAAAGAATCAAAATAAGTTAAAAATAATGTCTCTCTTTAATAAACAGCAAATTATTGTTAAGTCAACTGTACAACGTCCCGCTAGTAACCATAAACAAGTAGGATTGTTGTCAAATTCAATGTCGGGGGTACGTATTACTAGTCAACGCTATACCCCGACATTTGAACCGACCGAACCGAAAAAAAAGGGCAAGAAAAGAAACAAAAAAATAAAAAAAAAAGAAGCGACAAAAAAGATACTCAAAGGGGCACAAAACAGGGCAAGACAAAAAAAATTACAGGTAAAATTAATTGCAATAAGTGGAATGAATAAAGATCCTGAAAAATACACTAAGGCAGTTCAAGCTCGCGCTAATTTAGCTCATGCAACCTTCTCAAGAGCAAATGTTCAAAGTTATTATTATGATGAAGGTAGTAATGGAATAAATATTCTTTTATCTCCAGGTTTTAATGCATTTAATCAAGATATATATAGTTCACCATCTTTTAGATGGACTGGATCGGTGCAACAAAATAGATTATCATTTGTAACTGGTAATATTGGCAATATGGGTGGCAAAGCAGGAGATAAATTACTTTCAGATGTTAGAGACTCTGTAGATAAATTTGGTCAAGGCCCAGGTTTTAATTTTACTTCCAAGCAAATGGTAGATGATCTTGGCTTATCTGATGAGACTGTATGTTCGGCTACAGATGCTGTTGCTTTTCCGATAACTACTTGGCAACGCATTTTTACTCAATATCGTAAAGCATCGCAAGATGTCTCAAACTCATCATTGGGTGCAATGATTACTTCCTTATTTGGTGATCATTTTTTCAATCAAAACCCGCGTCCAGTAGAAGATGGCAAGGAAAAATATGGCAGATCTAATTGGTCAACTGAACAGGCAACAAAATTTATGTTAGAATTATCAAAACAGTTAAGAGATCAAGAAAATATTTTGAAAACTTACAGAACAGAGTTGGAAGAATTAAAAAAGAGTGGATATTCTAAACAAACTGTTGAATTGATATATAAACCATTAGCCAATTTGAGAAAAGCATATGCAGCAACAGAGTTAGATTTTTTGGAAGAAGTTACTAGAATTGCGATGCATATGTTAGCAACTATTGACTGTTCTGCATTAGAATATGATGGTTTAGCAGTTCATTGTGCATTATTATGTATGTATTACAAGGATCAAGGGAAGGATTATAATTTTAATTCTGTCATTGAAGGTACGACAACAACAATTAAACAAGTCTGTCAACAATTTCATCAGGATGTAGTATTGTGGTCTGTCGATCTTAAAAACGAATATGACAATCGGGAATTGTTTGGACATATTACTAAATTGATGGATGGTGGTGTTTATATTAACAAAACCTACAAAGAAGTTTTATTTTATCATGATTTAGGGTTAGATTCAAATCTTGATGACTATATTGCCATCAATTTACTATTGAAAAGTGTATATTCGGGTGGAACCATGGGAAAAGCTCGTGAGACAACATTAGAATGAGTGTAGTATATCTAATAAATTAACTTCCAAAATAAATTAACTTCCAAAATATATGAATGTACGTATATAGCAGGGCATTTATATATTGTTACTATGTATCAATGTTCTTATAAATCAATATACCGCTGTCATACTATCGGCGAAGTTTTAGCTTATGACATGGCTAAAATTAGAGAAGTAGACCTCTTTTTGTATTTATTAGACATTTATGATCTATTATTAGATGATTCATGTTTGACACCTGAAAAGGAAACTTATATGGCATTAAACAATAAATTAGAGAAGTTTTGTTTTCTAAATTTCTCAAAATTGTTAAGTGACATACCGGGTCAAATGAAAGGATTTACTATAGGCATGTTTTTATATTTAATTCTTTCCTTATCAAGAATGAAAGCAAATAATAGTACCATTATCCCTGAAAATACCCGACAATGGATGCGTACCAATCAAGTTCGATCTCATCAATCTTATGATACAACTGATTTTGCTATCTCTGATATATTAGATGCTTTAGACATTTTAGAATTAAACTGGGAAAAATTTCCACAACTAACCTCTGAATTATTAACCTATATTAATGCATTGGAAACAAGATGTTGTTTCTTTATCTCTTGTTTCTGTTCCGAGAATAGTTTAAACATCGCAAAGGAAAGAAAAAAGGTAGAAGAGAATCGTTATCAAATTTCACCAGCCCATATATTTGAGATTTACATAAGGTTTATAGTAATGAAACGTTCGTTTGCACAATATACTATGTTTGAAACAGTACCATCTCCTCAGACTTTACCTGAAAATAGATGGGATGCATTCCTTAAACAGGAAAACAGACATCTATCGATACGGAAATTTAGAGATATTGTCGCCGATGATGTTTGGGAGAATATGGTGCGATTATCTGACCGTTATCGTGCTAGTTATAAAGTAAGAGGTAGCAAGGTGTCGGCATATCAATCTATAGCGGAGAATCGGCCTTTACACGTGCTTGATTCTCTAAGTCATGTTATAGCATATGCGTCACCGGATGAGCTACATAATAATAAATTGGTGACTGAAGCTCTACATTTGAATCTAATTCATGCTTATTTCCAGTCCACTTTTTCCATATCGTTCAAACATTATTTTTTTTGTTCGGAACAAAAATGTTGGGAACATCTTCCAAAATTAAAAACTATAACTGTACCTATTATTTTGGAACGGCGTAAGCGATATGATGTCTTATATCGATCTGTTGTTCATTTAACACCGGATGGAACCTTTCATCAAGCATTTGTATATTGGTTATTGTTAGTACGTCAGGATTTTAATGGTATTTTGTATTCATCTATGGATTTTAACAAATTGTGTTCATTTGTATTATCAATTGAAGTAGTAGATAGAGCAGTAAAAAGACAGAAACTAAATAACTATATCTTCGAATAAAAAAATTACTCAACTATTTATCAACACTATGTATATGCCCTATATTTGTCAAATTTATATTTCGTCACCCAAAGAATTAAAATCAATCTTTTGTATTTTTCTAGTATATGTTAATATTATGCAAATATTTATCAGCATTACATAACTAATATTTTTTTAGTATAAACACAGCTACTCTATTTATTAAAATGAAGATTCAAACTCAAAGACTATCGATGTATTCTTTCTGCTTGTTTGTTAGCGCAGCAATTATTTTGCTGTTAGCGTTAAGTGTGGATTATCTGGTCTCAAAAGTAAATAATATACTCTCACCTTGCGTGAATGATGGAGTCTGGATACCAGAAACAGAAACCTGCTCCTGTGAAAATACTTTCGGAATATTTGGGGGTGATTCCTGCGAAACCTGCATGTGTGAAAACAGTGGTCTCTGTGTAATGGGTGGCAGTGGAGCTATCGATACTAGATTCTCGTGTTTTTGCCCTTCCCACACTAAATTTGTGGGTATACTCTGTAATGACTGTTATACCCGCTCTCACGCCAGTAATACCGACCTCTGTAATGGAGTCTGTCTGGATGATTACTACGGTAGTAAATGTAATGGATTATGTCTCCCGAATGCTACCATTAATTCTGCTCCCAATTGTGTCGAAATCAAAGCTGGTGGTGGTTCATGTAGCGTCTGTAATGGTCATGGTACCTGTCTTGGTGATGGTCAATGTGAGTGTGATCCCGGTTATTTTACTGGTCGAAACGGTGGCGAATCAGATCAATGTGGAATAACTTGTACCGGTGGTTGTCCTTCTGACAGAGGTACCTGTACCTCTGTTGGTGGTCAACTCCAATGTGTGTGTCTTCCTGGTTACTTTGGCACTAGCTGTGAGCAATCATGTGCTACTAATAATACTCAACCGTGTAGTGGTCATGGTACATGTGAATTATTAGCCAGATCTGGACTCCAATGTATTTGCGACCCCCATTATATTGGTGAAGACTGTATGATAAGATGTCCTGGTCGAGATATTATTGGTGAACCCTGTTCTGGCCATGGTCAATGTGTTTTAGACACGGCTAATACAGCTAAATGTGAATGTACCAATCCCTGGGGTAACTTCGAATGTAGTTGTGTGGATGAGTATACTTGTTCTGGCCATGGTCAATGTAATTACCTCTATGATGGCCTTGCAGCAAATACCTTATTTGCGACCGATCCTCGGTCGCCTCAGGTCTGTGATTGTATGGATGGAATTTTCAATGGTATTCATCGTCATTATGCTGGTACCAACTGTGCTCGATGTAAAGACAATTGGTTTGGTTCCCGTTGTAATCTCTACTGTGACCCTCATGGTCAAGAGTCGGATCTTGGTACAAATATCGGCTGTAATGGTCATGGTGCATGTTTTCTGAATACAGTTGATGTGATTGAAACAGTCGAATGCGAATGTCTCGCCAATTATGATGTAATTAATATCCAAGGCATTGGTCAATGTAGTGACTGTGAGGCTAACTATTTCCCCAAAGTAGGCATTGCCAATACTACGGTTGAATTCTGTTCCGCTGTTTGTTCTCGAGACAATGAATGTAGTTTCAAAGGCGACTGTAATTATGATTATGATGGTTCTAATAACATCTGTAATTGTGATTGGAATGGCAATAATCGATCTTTCAATACGTTAGACCCTGTTGTTGGTTGTGCGGCCTGTCTACCGAATTGGTACCCAAAAGACCTGGACGATATCAACACGCGCTGTACCAGTTATTGTGCTGCTTCTGGTACCTTGGGCTCGGCAGTGAGTGCCAACACCATTGTTTTTGGTACAGATTTAACTTTACAAGGTGATACTGAAGCTTATAAGGTGTGTACTTCAAATAGCGATGGTTTTGAAACCAATGGTCGGTGTCATGTTTGCTCTAATGCTGGTCGTTGTTCTGCGGAAGGTACTTGTGCTTGTAGTGATGGTACTACTGGTGAATATTGTCAGATCGATTGTGGTATTGAAGGTCGTACCGCTTGTTCTGGACATGGTCGTTGTATCCGCGATGCTCTTGAGATGTGGTTTAATCCATTTACCAATAATTTCCGCTGTGAGTGTCTACCCTATGATACTTACACTGCTGAATCCCGGACTCGAATGATCCAACAGGGTTTTGTGGTACCACCACCACCCGCTGCCAACTATCATGGTAAACATTGTAGTTTCCATTGTCCAACTTATAATAGTGAAGTCTGTGCTGGTCGTGGTGATTGCGATGTAGAAATTGCTTTAAATACGGATGGTCTGGTTGTCAGTTGTACTGACGATTCTAACTGTACCAGTGTAGTTGGTGAAAATCGCAATGGGACGGAAGATGCTTTCTGTTCTGTATTGGCTACACCTTGGGATTCTTTAATCCCACAGTTTTTCGCTGCCTCCTCCGGTAGTCCTGGTTATACTCAATGTACTTCTGTGGATGGTGGCAGTTGTATTGATATGATCTACAGTGTAGATTGGGGTGATTTCTGTGTCCAGATTTTAAATGGTTGGTATCCAAATGAATTAAATACTGCCAATTGTGGTTTTGATGTTACTTATCGTAATGCGGCAGAAATCTATTTCATCGAAGAAGATGAAAATGGTACAACTTGGTGTGATCGGGCTCTTGAAGCATTGACACCTCAAGCCTCTACTTCGTGTTCACTTTCAGCTTATCCAGACCAGGAGGAATTTGATGCCAGTGTCAGTTTATGTTATAGTCAGACGTTAGCCTCGAAATGTCTACAAACGCCTCAATGTATTTACGATCAAACTCTGATTTACATGCAAACGACCGACGATCTCTGTCAAAGTACCAGTGATTGCACTGGCCCATGCGAATTAGATTCCAATAATGTTTGTTCTACCAAAACATATTGTCGTGCCAAAACCTGTCCTGATGCAATTATGGGTACATCATTAGAGTCTCTCTGTTTTGACAGTGATAAATCCTGTGAAAATATACCAGGCATTGAAGAGCAATGTTCACTAGGGATTTATAATATCCGTGAACAATTGAATATTAGTGCTGTAGTTGGTCTGGATAACTCCAATGATTTGTTTTTCAGTTGTTGGATGTATGCCAATATGGATAATCCCTGGATGGTCGAAGACAGTATACCGGGTGATATTAAACTGACGGGTACCTTAACTGTAATGGGTCGCACAGTCTTGGTTAAAGAATATTTGAGCGGATTCTTATCTGGTCGGACAGCTGAACCAGATGAATGTCCTTGGGCCAATTTTAGTGCTAGTACTTTTTGTGATAATCATTTAGACAGTGTTTTATCGGATAGTACCTGGTATCAACCCGAAACAATCAATTGGTATCAACCTTGGCGTTTGAAATGTGGAGACTATATCTCATTATGGCCAACTGAAACTGAAGCCAATGTCAAACAGACTGAAGTTTATCGCGCTTCAGGTATTGACTGTTCCGTATTAGAAGCAGGCTCTAATCCAGTAGAAATGGTACCATGGACACTCGACTGTTTAATCGATCAACCATTCACGCCATATATGTCTAAAGATACTATTTTCCCATCCACTTTTGCGAATAACGGTTGTACATTAAAAGAACATCCGGAAGATCGTCGTTGGGGGACAAGACAATGGCCACATTTCGAAATTGAACAACATTTTCAAGAAACATGTCTTCAACAATCCAAATCACCAGCTATACCGGCAGTACCAATTGTACCGGATTTCTGTGATATTGATAATCCATGTGGTACATTAGATCAATGTACACCCTGTTCTACTCCAAATTGTAACTATGTCGAATGTCGAAATTTTAATGCCCGTCCTATCTGTAATTCCAATGCGGCAGGTGGAGTTAAATGTTCAGGCGCAACGATATGTAGTTCAGTAGACACTCCTGATTTTGTTTATACTTGTGCATATAGCGCAAATGAAGTGAGCAATTATGCTATTGCTCGTGAACCCATGGTGCTTCTACATGACGAATACCGCAAAATTAATTGGTTAGATTATTGTTCGGATACAGTAAGCACAGACCTTACAATGAAACAAGCCACGACCCTCTCCTCCAATTGGGGTCTCACTCCAATTCAAATCGGTACCGACCTTTATCAGAGATCAGAAGCTTACTGGGTCAATAACTCGGTAGTTTTATTTAAAACCGCAACACTTGATCTAACAGCAGCTTCCCATCAGGTCTTATTCACCGTGTCCAATAGTTCTGAGAATGCATTGCTTATAGTAACCTGTCCAGCATCGACTACTATTCTCTCGCCATCCACAGTTATAGAAGTGACTATAACTGAAGATTGTCTCTTTGAGATGTTCGGTACTGTCTTAGTCACTTCTATAACTGTGGATGGCATTGAGTCCTTGATCGAGAATGAACTGGTTACAATGGAGCAATGGGAACTAAACCCAGCCAATTTAAAAAGCTATCTTTCCTTTGATCAACATCCTCAAACAGGACTTTTTGATCAGGTTAATGTGGTCACTTTTGGTAAAAGTGCCAGTTATATCGAAGCTAATTCCGGTGCCGATGATACAATGGGAATGTTACATTCCTTTGCGAATGTCGAAGATAATATCCGTGTTTCTGGTTGGGTCTGGGTGACTGGCATTGGTACAGCTACTATTCGTTTACTATCATTAGAAGAAAAAACAGTTGTTGAAATGGTTATTTCAGAGACAGAACTGAGTATGGAGAATATGTTGACAGAAATTGAAGCGGATGGTGGTTGGATCAAATGGTATATCGAAGCCCGTTATGTTAATGAGACGCATCTTACTTCTTTTGGTGTGACTGAACATCAACAAGTCTGGCAAGCAACCGCTTTCGCAGGAGGCCAAACACTAACTACACATGTGGAACATACTAGTCTTTCTCGTACTGTTTCACATTTAGGTCGTATTGCTCCTTCTTTTCATAATATTCCTGCAATCTCGGAAACCGACTGTCATGAAACTTGTGACGGCCATGCAACTTGTTTACAATATTCATGGACAAAAGAAGATCAACACTGTTATCTCTATGAAAAACGTTGTCATGAAGATGATTCTTGTGTTCATGGTACACATACCTTAAAAGCATTGCATGGGCATCATATTGCCTCTTTTGTGATAGATACCGACTCAGTGACCCCTATTACATTTGCACATATCAAACAAAATAGTGTAGTTATCAAAAATCCACCAATGGACTGGACGGAGGCCTACACTCCGGATACAACGACAGTTTGTAATGATTTAGCCGCTACCTTTACCTCCTTGCCTGGTTATGAAACACACGTTTGTCATGACCGTCCCTGTACCAGTTTATATGATCCACATGATATGAAACTATGTGGTCAATTCATCGAATACCAAGATCCAAATATTGGTTGTGGTGAGACTTTAAACTGGACTTCTTACTGTTATTATCAAAAGTCTTTTGATAAAATACCACTCTCTGATTATTATCCGATATTAGCTGCATCAAGTCCGGATACTTTAGATACACTCTGTAATTCATCTCAGACTTTCAGAACAGAGGTTAACGAGACTTGTTCAGCTGTTACGATTGGTTGGTTTAAACAATGTCTGGATAGAATGGGGGTTTATCGCGATTTTTGTGACAGAGATTGTTTAGATTATGTTGAAACGCAACTTTCTTCCTCTCCAAATGATCCTAGTATCTGTGATAAACGTAAAGAGTTTCTCAAGTTAAATGTTACCAATAATCCAGCAGTAGATGATGTATGTTCGGCAAATGTCGAACAATTGGTTATTACCGATTTCTGTGCATTACAAAATGCATATCACGAAGAAGATCAAATCAAAATACCACAATTATACAGTGCTTGTTCCAATAACTGTAGAGAAATGCTAGGAGAAGAATTTAATCGTTCACAATGGAGAACTTGGTGCGGTGAACTATCCGATGGTACTATTGAAGGAGTCTGTTCCAGAACCTCCTGCGACTGTAATATAGAGGATAATTTAGGTGTTGCTGGGGATTTCTGCGAGCTAACCTGCCCATCCGGAGCTGAAAATGGCCTGGAAGTTGCCTGTTCTGGTAAAAATGGACGATGCTTTGCTCAAGATTTTTCGGAAATTAGTGCCGATTATACCGCACAAGAAACAGCTCTATCATATCGTAACGATATTGTTGTGGACAAAACATCAATACCATTTGATTATAAACCAGTCTGGTTAACGGGGCCCACACCAGCAGCTACAGGTGTCTGTCAATGTGCTATTGGTAGCGGCGCCAATTGTGCTGTTCCATGTGGTAATTGTAATAATGGTACATATGGGGAAGGAATGGCTTCTCAATATGGGATCTGTGATTCTTATTACGGGTTATGTCGTACATTACCACCATTTATGCGTTATAATGTCAAAAAAGTACTGGAAGTAGGTGAAACACCACGCTATAATAGCACATTATATGATGGAATGGAATGGTTAGATCCAACTGCTTTTTTATATGCCAATGATATTGTCATATTGGAAGAAGCAACTTTAGATTCGTTTGATGTAACTGGTGCCTCACATCAAATTGCAAGCCCCATTTTACCTTTAAGTTTTAGTCAACAGCAATCTATTGTCAATGTTATCAAAATTTTTCCAACTATTTGTACGTCGAATGGTTATTATTTAGAACCAAAAGCAAATTCTCAGTTACCATACGATTACAAACCATGGAATAATGGTACAGATTATATGAATAACGACAAGGGAATTACAAATAATGGAGTGACATTGTTAAGTAATTTAAATGCCATATTGAAAGTACATACAATACCACCTTGGGGAGCATGTATTCCAGTTCAAATGTCGGAGGAACTACAGTTATGTTTCAGTCAAGGACAGTTCTTTGCCACGTTAAATAATACTATACCACTCCTAGTATTAGCTAGAGGTGATTCACCTCCTCGAGAAGGTCTTACATTTATTAAAGCAAGTGTAAATACAATTTACGCTTTTGGTGGTACAAATAATTATGATTTTGTATCAGAAGCTCTGTCCAAAACATTGTACAGAGTTTCAGTTGCACAACAGGATTGGGTCAATGTCGATACCATAACTGGTATTGAAACCGACACTCAAATTGTCATTGTTGAATGGATTCCAATTAAAACTAGTGGTCAGTCTCCAATTAAACAACGTGATGCACCAATCTGGTTTTTCTATAACGAATTGTTTGTCCTTTCAAATGAAAATGATGACGAATACACCATGTTTTCTTTACCATTTACATTAGATGGTACCAAACCAAGATGGGTTAAATATGATAAAGCACCTTATAGAGGGACGCTCATTAATATGATTGCATCTCCAAATGATGATACTAATAGGTTGTATACTTATATCGGAACGGATACAGTTGCATTTACTAAAATAGATGGGTTTTACGAAGTCACGGTTTTTCCAGCCATTCCAGACCCAGTTGGAACTGTCGTCCCTGGAAGTTCCGGCGGTACAGTCTCTTGCGCATTACAAGTCTACAATAATAGCAATGTGTTTGGAAATAATACAAATTTATGGCAGTTTCAAATTAGTGGTCAAATTTTGACAGAATATACTAGAGAACCCGATAGTGTTTTTATCTACTTGGAAGAATGGTTAAATATAGATGTGACTGCTACAGATCCATATCAACGGTTTTTTAATACTATACAATGGCGTACACAACCAAAACTAGACTTTACACAATTTCCAGAATATTTAGATGATGCAATGACTAAAATGGAAAGAATTTATATGCAACAAGCACGCTGGAATCAAGCAGATTTACTCTTCAAAAAATCGACATTATATCAACAATATAATAGAAATGATGTTTACATGGTAGAGCCAGGGATTGCTTCAAATCCAACCAACGAATTTCTAGATATTATTAGAACTAACGATGGGAATCTTTTTTCCACTGATATAGCCACAGCGGAAGTAGAACAAGGGAATACATTACTGATAGTACAGACAGAAGGAGAAGAATATTCCAGAGATATGATTATTTCTGGACATTTACGAGAATTTGAATTAGCAAGTGCAATATATCCCCACACCGAAGAATTACAATTTCAGACAGGTATTATCGAAATAACAGTTACCGAGTGGTCTGAAACTAGATTAGAATTACAATTACGAGTACAGAATAGTGCTCAGATTGAAATTACATGGTTAGTCCCTTCGAAAATATTAAGTTTTTACCTAGTCGTACATTTGGAAGAGTGGATGTATAATACAAATAACGATTTCGCTGTTGAAGATATAGCACCAGGGAAAGAAGGTTGGCAAGCATTGTTTAATTTATTCGTATCGAAACATGCAGAACCAACCTATCATATGAAAAGACAAACCGACAAGTTTTTCAATTTTTATGGTAGTCACTGTACCGATTCAGCAGATGAATCATGTCCAGGGACATTGAGTTACACGAAGATGCCCTGCTCCGGTAGAGGAAGATGTTCCGCACTCTGTGTCTGTCAATGCGAAGCAGCACCATCAGTACTTATAGCAAATGAAGATGTAGCTAATTATCCAGAACAGTGGCAGTTATCACCATATCGTGGCGACGGGTGTGAAATAACTTGTCCAGGATATGATGGAGAAGATCTAAATACAATCTGCTCTGGGTTTCCAACTGCCTGCCAGAGAGATGGCACCTGTGCATGTAACCCAGGCCGGGTTGGGGATGCCTGCCAATTCAAATGTCCATTCACAATACAAGATGGAAAAGAAATAACCTGTTCAAATAACGGTGGTTGTGGTACAAAGGCAGTAGAACTTAATTCTACTGTTTTTACCAGAGATATTTATAACAACAGATTAGCAGCAATGAATCGCGATAATTATATTGGAGCGCTCACCTCTTATTACGGCGCATGTAATAATTATATACAGGCACAAGGGAAATTTGTTGGTGGATCGGAATTTGAAGATGCGTTAGGCCTTCAGGTCTCGTTTCCCGGCTTTGAATATGCTGCAGCCTATTGCGAACAAATTAATAGCAATTATGCACCAGATTTAGCTATTTATGCTACACATTTAAGTGATGCTGGGAAATGTATAGGGTTACGTAAAACTGGTAACTTTTTTATCCCAATCAAATTGGATGAAACACCAGTCCAACAGCCATTTCATATGGAAACAGTCAAAGAATTATTTAAATGTCGATTCTCCGATTGTGTACTAGTTAGACATGAGGATGATAAACGGACACTCACCAATATCGATGTCTTCACTGAAGCCCCGCTATTCGAGTTTCATGGCCAATACCAACATGGGAAATCAGGCGGTACTATTGAATATCTGTTAAATGGTATTAAAATTATTATAACAATGAATTGGAATACAGAATTATTACAATTGACATTAAGAGAAGATGGGAATCCGACCGAACATGTTATTATTTCAGATGAGGGGGAATATAGTCATTTTGTTATATATATTAGCAGTGTAACGGCCGTTAAAACCGTACTTTATAAAGCAAATCAATATGAAGATGGGAATGATGAGATCTATATTATACCAAAGTATGGAAAGAAATATCAGAAAATGTTAGAGGCTACATATGGCTATACCTTTAATTTACAATCAGTAGATACAGGTGCGGAGGCACCCTTAATGGATATCGTTTCAGCTGAAACTGCTTGCGATTCGGAAGAAGATTGTGTAGGGATTATCCGATGGACAAATAGACACCGAAAAACGTTTTTTTCATTACAGTCATTCAAATCGGCCGTTGGTTTAAATACAATGTATAATTTAGATGAAGAAACGGTAGATTATGTACAATTCAAGAAAATGTCGTTGGTATACAGAGGTAAAGATATTACGGATACGGCTGCGGATTGTGAAGTAATTCAATCAAGACAATCCACCTACCCCATGGTAACATTTGAGAAAGAATATAATATTCCAGTGAAAAATATTGACTTTAGTTCAGTTACAGATGAAGTTACAGGTGCTATTATAATTGGGGGCGGTGTTTGGACAAAATGCTGGAACAAATTATCAGCGACATCCAAACTTGACTGTAAACAACTGTGCGAGAGTCGTGGGAATGCTGGGTTTGCTTGGAGTGATACTAATGCAGCACCGGTATGTTTATGTTATGGGTTCGATGCGAAAAGTGTTGCACTTAATAAATATAGCAGTGACGAGGCTAAAACGATCTCGAACCCGTGTGACGTTTTCTTTGCACGCGTTAACGATCCAGTAACAACATGGTTAGACCTTAGAGACGAACAGTAGGAGTACAAACAATATATAATAAAATATTTTTTCAATAAAATTTTAACAGATATGTCTCCTCAATACACGACTGTCGCCACTGCTTTTTTAAAAACTTTGACGTTCTGGAACCAAATCGAAGAGGCTCCATTTCCTCATATGTAGAGAATATATTTACGGAAACACCAAACAAGAAATTCGATGTTTCCGTAAATATATTCTAGGAAATAAGGGTGGTTTGAGAAACTCCAAACAATAAGTATTCAAGTTTTTCGCAAAGTTTTTTTTGGAAGTTTTGATTTTTAAAGAGGTGAACCTGATTCTTTTTAGAATATTTATTCACAGGCGGACATGTCAGATTTGTAGTATATACTCCAATGTTTTTGATTTGAAAGATGGAATTAGGGGTTCAACAAATTAGAAGATTTCGCACAAACAATCTACCAGCTTACATCTGTATTTGTTTATTTGTAATTACACACCTCATATTGATGATAACGGTGGTTGTTATATTAACAAACGTTGCTCCAGAAATAAAAACAACACTTACGGATGTCAATGAAATGTTACCAGAGATGGAACGGTCGTTATTAGAATTGGGTACATTATTACCAGAAATTAAAATAGGAATGCAAATATTAGAGGTTTTATGTATAGATGATAAAAATTGTACCTTATTTTAGTATATTTAATTGTTTCTCTTGTTGGTATATTTAAGCGTGTCTATTTCTTTTTTTCGGGCGCGTAATCTTCAAACGCTCCTTTGTTTTAGTATGTGCCTGTTTAAATGCTTCAAGATCGGCGGGATTTTCAATAATCTCACCTAAATTTGCAAAATTAAGAGAGACAGAGGTCTTTTCTTCACGAAGAAAAGTAATACCAGATAGATCAATTTCAGTAATATCATTCTCTTGCATATATGTTTGAATTTCAGAACTACGTTTTTTCTGTTCTTTATTCAAAATTTTAAGCTCGGTTTTCAACTCATCAATTCTAGGGATTGCTTCAATATAATCCAATTTTAATTGATCAAAATATTCAGCGGACATATTTGAAGTAGCTGACATTTTTTTTTTTGTTCTTACTTCTTATTATTAAACAACTTTGGAATAAGAATAACATATATCTAAAAATTATGGGTTTGACTAAATAATGTTAAACATATATTAAAATCGAATATAAAACAAGAACTAAAGGAGTAAATAGATCGAAAATGTCATCCGATAATTCTTATATTGAGATGGGGTTTAACCCTGTAGACATTGAGGAAGCAATCTCCCGCTATGGTACAAACCATTCTGAGGCAGTTACATGGCTTCTCCAACAAGCAAATGTTGGACATGTACCCAAAAAATTAAAAATAGCAGACGCTGGTAAAACAGCGACTTATTATGGATCAGAGATAAGATTCCAACATGTTTTATGGTTAGTAGATGATTATGACGAGCAACATGCTCTGATTCGACTCCGTACAAACCCGGGGAGATATGATGAGAAAGGCATCTGGATCCATATATCTGACGATAATCTTGAATGGGTTGCAATTCATCATCGTCAACCAACCAATAAACAAAAACATTCACCTGCTTGGCGTCGTCAAGTTGGTCAGATTCAGTTTCCAAGAAATGTAATGAAGGATGGGGTAATTGAGCCCTCTACTATTATTCAAACACTGTTAAGTACGAGACCCTGTCGATCCCATTCTCATCACGGATTATGGGAAGCAGTCCATGGTTTTCAACATAGTCATGCACACTGGCCATCAGAGACGGCACCGGTTGAACCATCAACTACTTCTTGCTTTGCTCTGCGGTATGAATTGATGACCTATTTTCTATCTCTCTGTGATATTTACAATGTGTCCAAAAGTGTATTTATGACAGAACTGGATATTTCATTTATGTCGAAGTTAAGGACTGTCGAGCGATTGTCACCGGTTCTTCAATTATTTCCCGAACTACTCCAACCTACTAAATTGAAGACACTTTTAATACAATGGTTAAACCCCTATAATTCTCTGACAACAATAAGAGACGAGTGGTGGGCCAATGTATTGCCATTAGTAGAATTTGAGTATCATAGTCTTTCAGCCGAAAGTTTCTGTCTTAATGTTTTTTTTCATGATATGACATTTGTTAAACAGACAAGTCAACTTGAATCTAAACAACGTCTTTTTCAAACCTTATTTAGCCGTATGTATAGTGACACTCCCATAGTTGGTGAAGAAATGACTCCACTTTTTTGGAAACAAACAATGAAGCTATGTCAAAAAAAATATAAACTGTCAGCATTACCGAGTAAAATATTTATTACACAGTTATTACCATTTCAACAACAAGCTTTACATTGGATGCAATGGCGAGAAACTGCCGCTCCACCGCTTTCAGCTGTTGGTTGGCAACGACATCAACTAAAAGATGGTTTTGCATTTTACACTGATCAATTTGGCCAATTATCACATACACCCCCTCAAAAAAACGTACGTGGCGGAATATTAGCTCAGGGGGTTGGAATGGGTAAAACTGTCGAAATGTTAGCCTTAATTGCTTCGGACGCCTGTCCGAAACCTACCTTAGTTATTATGCCTGCAGCAATGTTGAAAGTTTGGATAAATGAATCAAAGAAACATACCCCGTTACTTAATGTATACAAATACCATGGCGCCAATAGAACATTGGCGCGTATTAGACAACACGATATCGTTTACACTACATTCCGTATAGTAGAGAACGATTATGTAGGACACTGTTCCGGAGAAAATAATAGTCTGGAGTCCATCGAGTGGGGCAGAGTTATTGTAGACGAAGCACATTTACTACCTTGTAATAGTGCAGATTGGTGTAAGACTGTTCTCCAACGTTTACGAACAGACAAAAAGTGGTGCATCTCATCTACACCATTTGATAAAGAAATGAAAAATGTAACTACCATGTTCAAGTTTTTCAATATGACACCCTTCAATACTGCTAATGTCAATAATAAAGAATATAATAATCGTAACGCTCTACTTATTCGTGGTATATTAACACCTATGACATATTCACAAACAAGAGAAGAAGTTCAATACCAATTACCTCAATCGATTGAAGAGGTCATTAACTGTGAAAATAGACACCAAATATCATATGGTCATTTATGCAAAAAAATTCAAAAAGATATTGTTCGTTATGCTGATGTTGCGTATTCGACCAGGGAGAGATTAACCAAAAAATATAAATGGTGGTTAGTTATGGCTGCTATCCATCCTTCTTTACTACCTCTATATACATTTGCCGAAGAAGATAGTGATAGACAACATACAACCGAAACTACGACTACAGAAACCTTTGTAGGGACTCTTTCCGACTCAGAAAGACATTCAGCTCTACTAACGTTAGTAGAGTCTTGTACAAATGGCAAAGGATATTGTTCGATCTGTATGGGTACTATGGAAAGACCAACAATGACTCATTGTCAACATCTATTTTGTTTTGAATGTATTCATTCTTGTTATAGTCACGATCAATATCAAAAAAGATGCCCACTATGTCGAGAAACAGGGATAGGTCAATCTTTAGTAGAATTAACACAAGTTGAGAAAGAGGCAGTCCAAGATTCATTTTTTAGAATTTCATTGCAATATGCTAATTTTAAAATACCGATTGCAATACATAAACAGTTAATGGCAGAAAGACACGAAAAGAGTGAGAAAATCTCAAACGTCGTAGCAATGTGCCAATCAATGGTTAAAACGGTTATTTTTACACAACATTCGATAGTATTACCCCTATTAGCCGCACAGCTAACCTGCAATCATATTTCTTTTGTTGTATTAAAAGGGAAAATGACTATACGACAAAGAGAAAAAGTTATTGAAACTTTTCATAATGATAATACCCGGGTCTTTATTATGTGCTTAAAAACAAAGTCTTTTGGTGTTGACTTATCCAATGCTCAACAAATTATTTTTACAGAACCAATCCAAGATATGGCTTTAAAAAAACAAGCCATTTCAAGAGTTGTCAAGATTGGAAATAAAAACAAAGTAGTAATTAAAACATTGGTTACACAAAACACTATTGACGATTTAGAATATAATACATTAATCAATATTTAACAGAGTTTTATTGTTTATATTATAGAAGACGTCTTCTTTTAGTATCTGGCTCCACCTCTTCCGTTAAGTCCCAGACAATATCAGTAAATCCGGGAAAAGTCATTTTAATAGGTTCACGGTTGACTAAACAACCACTTAATAAAACAGTAGTAGTGTATGGTGCCCATTTTGGATTTGATTTACCACTTTCCTCTCGTGGTATCATTGCAACTTCGTGACAATGATAATCAATACAAGCGTTAATATGTTTACAACATGTAGTCGAATTGTGTTTATGATGCCCGCAATTACAGTTCCAATTGCCGTTACCATCAAAATTGACAGTATATTTAAATCCCCTTTCTCCAGTCTTTTTCATAATAACATCTGAAATTTGATCTGGATTGGTCTCAGTTCTATTGGCAGAATGTTTGAAGTCATATTTTTCAGGATTTCGTTCAAATTCATTCAACCAAGTTTTACTACCTTTATCAGCATCAAAATCCTTTTGAGTTCGATATGTACAAAATACATGTTGTTTTTCATTTAATTCATTGTGTATAACTTCTTTCGAGCAAGCATCGATATCATCGCTACCTTTAATATGGATACATTGGTCATGAACACGAAAAGGTGTTACATAAAACTGTAAAGGATTTCTGCCTATTGTCATGAATTTCTGACCATATTGCCAACCCTTTGATATGTTTTGCAACTCAAAAGAAGCATGCTTAATATGGTTATGAGTTAAATGTGACATTGTTGATGGGTTCAAAAATATGGAGGTAGGGGGTAGAATTAATGTTCTGGAGGGTAAGCAAAAAAAATGATATTTATTTATATTTGATTAGATGAAAAATATATGTGTAAAGTATTTAAATTTTAGGACATATTTAAGCTTATATTTTATATTAAAATGTCTGATAAACCTGCTCCAAAACGTGAATTTGATAAGATTAGTCAATCTGATAATGTTAAGACCCAAAGTCAAGAACCAAATATCCAGCAAAAAGAACCAAAAAAAAGCAAAAGTAATAGCAAAAAAAGTGATAGTGAAAGCAAAAAAAGTGATATCCAAAGTGAATGCGAAAGTGATAGTGATAGTGACTTGTGCAGTAAATGTGGTCAAGAATCACCTGAACTTACAGCCAATCAACTGGGTATGCTGGGTGTTTTTGCTGACAGTGGCACCGATGACTGTTGCGACGAATGTGGACTACGCTTGCCTATGGACAAAGTCCAATCAGTGGTCGAATCAACTATCACAATTGAAATACCATTTTGGATCAAAAATGCGACAAGTACTGGGGTAATACATAATAAAGCTCTTGATATTATTCGTGATATACTTCGTATTCTACGGATAAAAACATTTAAAGTAATACAAGAGGATGCTAGAGACTGTATCTATGATGACAACGGTCATATATATTGTCAAGAGTGTCAACGGTTTGTTACAATGTACGGTCAAAACCATTTCTCTCATGGTAATGGTAGTGTGCCTGCACATTACTATAGTATAACGGGCAAAAAATCAGAACTTATCGAAGTTATAACACGCCTGGTATTAACTGAAGATCTAAGGTTAGCTGTTGTAGATGAAGATGACGATGTGGATGACATATTAAAAGAAAATCTACCAGAGCTATACAAAAATCTACCAGAGCTATACTTGGCCAAATGTAGCTCTGGTGCTTCTGGTGCTTCTGGTGCTTCTGGTGCCAGCAAATTATATGCTACATTTCACCAATTCTCTCTATAATGAAAATATCCGAGGAACTCTACCGTTTGATTTAGGATTAAACCAAATAATAGCCCTCGTAACTGTATCAACCAGTGCTAATATTAACCATATATCAAATCGTGTTGAGGCTACAAGTATATGCAATACTGTACCACACCACCGGTACATATTATAAATAGACAACATAATTACTTCATCACCATTCCATTTTTTTTGCTGTAAATGTTCTCTTTCGAACTTTCTCCCAAACGTTTCTTGCATAATAACATTAAAAATTTGATAAAAAATTAGTAATGTTACATAAAGGCAAAACCGACGCCAGCTTGCAATAATTACAGACCCCACTGTGAATGGAGGCCCAACTTTGACATAGAATGACTCTAAAACACCTTCTACGTAGGCTACACCGAAGCAGGCAATGGTAAGAATAATCGCAAATACCATAGTCACATGCCTGACCGGTTTTGTTTCTGTTGTGGACGTTGCCGCCGCTTGACTAAAACCCATCCTTTTTTTTTTTATTTTTGGTGGTATTTTATACTGTCAAAATGATATACATTTACTGCTTTTGGTGGTATGGCAATACATTATTTAATAAGCCGAAATATTTCCTTTAAAAATTCATGTATAAATAGTCTATTGTTTGAAAGAAAACTCATTATATGAAGGGAGGAAATATATTCGTTGCACTTTCGTTATTATCTCTTTTCGGTGGATCATTTGTTTTCATCATCTCGATACAGCAAATGGGAAACAGTAACTATACCAACGCACCGTCAATTCCTGCTGGTTGGCTTATGGGTATTGTTCTAATAATATTGGCATCAGTATTAACTTGGGTCTGGACTCTCTACATGGTTGCTATGCTCTGCTACCAATGGCGAACCAAACAAAAACAATGGTCAGTTATCAAAATTATTACTTTGGGTGCTGTACTTGTTGCCGCCCTACTTTTTTCTTTAACAGGAGTATATTTAATTTATAAATATCCATTGAGATTGTCTGAATGTGAATGTACACAAAAACAATGGGGATCGACGTGCTCGCCTTGTACTTGTGGTGTTGAAGGAACGTGTGATTGGGGAAGAACTGGTTCTGGTCTTTGTCTTTGTAATGATCGCTATGGAGGTGTCGATTGTAATCAATGTAATGAACGTTATAAACCTGAACCAGTCGGTGATCTACCGGCTTGTAACATTTGTCGCACCGGTTATGCGGGTGAAAACTGCGAAACTTGTGCAAAGGGTTATGCCGGTGAAGACTGTTCGGTTTGTGACAGTGGATGGCAACCTTGGACACATACTTCAGCTTTATTCCCGAATGATTTAGCGGATGATGGTCGTCATCTGTGTGATGAATGTCTACCAAATCATTTTGGGTATTATTGTACCCGATGTCCATATGGTAATGATGTACCATTAAAAACTCTGGATTTCAATGATGAAATTGCACCAGGCCAATTCGTGAGAACAGTGGATAATAAATACGGCGAAATATTTCAAGTGCAAACTTTAGTTGGTTCAACTTGGACATCCATAACTTATGATCCTTCGGATGAAGATGTGTTAACTACAACACGAGTACAGGTAGCGCTGGAACCCAGTGGGCGTTTAAAATGGCATTTACTGAATGAAATCAACAGTATCCAATGTAATAACCGTGGTACTTGTGATGATGATACCAGCAAATTTTTGGCAGCTATTAAAGTAGATGACAAATACGAATGGGAACGGACATGTACGAATTCCAATCAACAGTTTTGTTCTCAACATTCCGATTGTGTGATTTCCGAAAATTGCCGCGGAGTTTGCCGCGGAGTTGACATGCCTGTTGACGCGCAATGGTTTGCAGAATTTGATGGACTTGTCTGTGAAAATGACGGTGATTGTTTTGGGACAACTTATGCTGGGAGATGCCAAACAAAAGTTTGTTGTGACGAATCATATCATGGTACAGGTAATTGTGATTGTAATGAAAACTATTTCGGTGAAAAGATTCCCGGTGCTTTAACCCTACAACAGTTCGAAATGTCACCTGCCTGTGATTTTTGTCCTGGTTATGATTGGATTACCGGTAAACCAAACACCATTTGTTCTGGTAATAAAGGCACATGTCAACCGTCATTTGCCCGGATCAATGAAGCTGGGAAGGGCGGAGAATATCTGAAAATGCGATGTACCTGTGGCGAACAGGTCTATATTGACCCAATCACCAAGATTGTCTTTCCAGATAAAATTATAGCTTGGTCAGGGGATCTGTGCGAATGTGGTGACTGGGATCAAGATGCCAAGTGTGATATTTGCAGCGATGGGTTTTGGGGCCCTGATTGTAAAACCTGTCCCGGTGGATCAGGTAAAAACCAATGTTCACGCAAAGGTGTTTGTGATGCCGGTGTAGAAGGCAACGGTGATTGTCTGTGTACTGTCACTGAGAAAAATGCCTGGATGTTAGGCCCATTTCAACCAAGGTATCCCGGCGAACCAGAACATAAGAATGCAGCAGGGTCAAGCCAGACTTGTACCGAATGTTCACCAATGTACTGGGGAGACGAATGCCGACAATGCAACGGGATGGCCAAATCAGATGGTGGTGGTAGATTCCCTCTACATCTATTTGAAGACATCTTTCAACCCGCTGCCAGTGTTCATCTACAAGTCTCCTCGGCTGTCCCAGTACCCATTTGTAATCGTGGGTATTGTTATCTGGCGTGCTCCAGAGGTGGGCATTGTGACTGGGGCCGCCGTGGCAGTGGTAAATGCACGTGCTGGAGCAATCAGCTAACTACGGAAGCCACATGGAATCCGTTGGATAATGTTTGTATGTCAACGAACAGAGGCACGGACATGTCCATCAGTGGCACTGAGCTGTGTCCTTCATTCGGCTGGTGTTACGACGAAGATGGTGATACTGATTCTTCTCGATTTACACAAGATACATGCGGTGCTGACGATGATCAGTGGGATCCGGTAGATCGTACAGGGCTCACGTTCAATAGAAATCCCTACATACAGGATCCAAATGCATGGACGCCCTACGATGACTGGAAAAGCAATGATTATCAAAGTGATTGTGACATTGGAGATTGTCGGAAGTGGCAACCCATTAGTTTTATACCAGATAAATCACAGCGCACTTGCGAAGCTAGTGGTTTCCGATTATAATAATAAAAGATTTTTTATATATATCACTGTATTTTTCTTTTTTAATGTATTATTTCAATAATTCGCAAATGGTATAAACTACTCCTCCCCCGGATAAGACCTACCCCAACCAACGGGGTTGGTCTTATGTCTTTGCCGCTTTTGCCTTTCCTGGTCTTCCTGCTCCTCCCTTTGCCGCTTTTCCTGCACGTCTTCTTCGTCTTCTTCTTCGTCTTCTTCTTCTTCTTTGCTTATATAACCGCGTCGTTCTGCAACATTATCGGAACATTTTCTGATATCTTTCGTCCAGAACTCTATTAATGTCCACGCTATATCTGGAATACCGGTGTATTTCGTTCTCATCATCTCTATTTCAGACTCTGTTATCTTCCAAAAAGGAAGACTCTGAAAATAAGCGGGATTAAAGCGCATCTCGTGATTATGTTCTTCTTGGGTATAAGATGGATTCTTTAATGCCTTCCGAGCCCATGCAAGTTGAATAGCTTGCATATTACCTGATATTGGTGTATTTACTAATTCCTCTGTTAGAACTTCCCAATTAAATTTGATACTTTGGACAACATGTTTTTCACTTTTTTTATCCTTTTTATTCTTTTTCTGCAATTCTTCCACAGCAACAAACATAAAGGGTAAAAGTTTATATTGGAAGGCGCCAGTGGCCATACTGTGAAACATAGGAAAAGTAGCTTTACCGGATGGCCAGTATGCACCAGGCCCATTAAATAAAGAACCAAAAATATCACACTGTTTTCGGGTTAAACCACGGAACTGTGATGGCCAATTCCGTCTCTCACCACTTGTAGCTAATCGGATTGGGAATGGCGGTGCACCCGGTGTAGCATCCTTTAATTTTTTGGCTTTCTTCCTTGCCTTGTTCAATAATGTTTCCTTTAATTTAATAGAGCTTTGAATCTTTTCATGGTAAGGATGGTTTTCTTCCTCAAATTTTATTCCATCATAAAAACCTACTAAATTTCCAACAATCTCCGGACTCGGATCATATGGGGATAAAAATAAGGAAAGAGATTCGTTTTCTCTACTTATTTCATGAATAACACTATTCGCAAATAAGATGATTTGACCCGGTTTTGTAGTAGTGATTGTAGTTCTTTGCCAATTATTGGCTTCCATCATTTCCGTAGTTATGGGCATAAAATTAGAAATTGGTGCTTTGCCCTTAGGAGCGTAAATGGCCTGTGCATTTTCACAATTATTGGAACCCTTATAGTAGGTAAATGTTCTACCGGCAGTTACACAGACGATACAGACAATACGGGAGGTAGTTTGCATCACATGCTCACCTTCTAAGTGTGCCGACTTATAACCGTCTTGTTTGTTTACCGGATTTACCCGAATACGGTTTGGGCGAACTTCCCAGTCTTTTGTACCTGTAATCTCAGTGAAAATTTCTTGGACTACAGGCGAAGCTAGAGCAGAATCATGTGCTTCGGTCGCATAAGTATGCCACATTCCCTGACTCATCCCGGGTAATTTTGTATATTTTTTGACGTTTCCCCTTTTGGCTTCTTGTTTAATTTTTTGTAAGAGATCGTCTGCGCTTAGAGGTACAGGTACCTTAAATTCCGGTTTTACTCGACTATTCCAATATTTTACCATTATATCGCCGTCAAATGGTAATACTATCTCTGCATCAATAATAATAGCATCTTTAGTCCCACCTTTTAGTTCTTCAATTCCTAATTTCATCCTATCCATTGGATAGATGTCAGCTGCAGGATGGTGATTAATTGGCACATGATTCTGGGCTTGTTGTTCAATGGCCGCTTCGATATATTGACCAATTATGACTGGTTTGTGTATTGTTTGTGATTGAAGCAGTCTTTCTTTAATAATTGATAGACAATGACCCAATAATCCATTTGTCGGCATTTGTAACTCTGGTTGGCCTATCGGGATAAAATATTTATACTCACCCGTCCATAGAGCATCTCCCGACCGACCATTAGATTCATAGACACCATCTGGGGACTTTAATAATATATCTCTGTAGAAGGGATCTTGATATTTTAATGTTAATGCTTGGAGCATCCATTCTTTTTTCTGCAACGGATCACCATCTATAAAATCCTCACTCGTAATTTTGGGACGTTTTTTTCCCACCCATTCATCTTTATCTTGTAAACATTTATTAGCAACGGAATTAACTGCTTTTAATCGAGTTTTCATTGAACTTTTAAAACAGGAGGAGATCAATTTTGCAAGGACACCGGCTCCTACTTTAAACCCTTCATCTTTTTCATTTTTTTTTCTATAATGGTCGGTATCTGCGGAGTTTGGCTGTAATTTTTTGCGACCTTTCTTGAATAGGTCGTAATTAGTTTCCCAGTCAACATCACGTAGATACAGATACAGATCTCTAAGACGCGGGTTTTTAGTGCGCAGTGACATATATGTAAATTCAGCACCGCCGAAAAAATTAGAAAGATAACATTGTGGAGGCTTACTACTAAATTTAAATCCGAGAGAAGACATTTAAGCAAGATTGGTTTGCTGTTTATACTTTGAAAATGTAATAAATTATAATATGATTAAAATATATGATTAAATTATATATTTTAATCATATTCTTTTTATTTTTCCATAATTATTAGAATAAATAAAAATATTCAACATTCCAAAAGAATATTCAACATTCCAAAAGAATATTCAACATTCCAAAAGACACAAATTATTCCAAAAATGTAAGTGCTTGAGTTCTACCCCCTACCTTGGTAATATTGAGTGTCTTTTTAAGATCTTCCGTTTGCAATATTTATTTTCTTTAAGCTAACTTATTTAATTTTGTAGATGTCTTCTAAATCTATTACTGAATGGCAACAACCTTTGACAACAGGTACAACTACAATTATACAATCAACTTCCAATTTTAATTGTGGTCATTGCCAGAAACATCAAAAAAAAGGTAAACAATCTAAAATTGATTTAATTATGTGTCAAACAGGTAGTGTAGTAGATTTTTTCTGCTCATCTTGTTGGGATACACAAGAATTTTGCTGTCCTGATTGTCAAACTATACCATCAGATAAAGATATTGTTGGTTGTGACAGTTGTGGACAATGGTCACACAATTATTGTCAAATTGAGATTGAAGATGTCAATAATTATATTTGTTCTTGTTGTATAACAAAGAATGAAAGAGCAATTCCTGAAACCGTTGATCAATCTACTATTGATGTAAACAAAGAAGTAGAATCTCTGATTGTCTCGAACCAACGTGCTATTGCTAAATCGGAAGCATCTGAAAAACTATGTGAAGCTCTTTTACAGAAACACATTAGTAGTCAGCAAGAATTGGAAACTTTAAAAATGGAGAAATCCTCATATATACTTGCTACAAATCGTACACTTCAGAAACAAAACGACCAGTTTCGTATTTTGACCGAGAAAAATAAATTGTATGCAAAGAACAATGACACATTGAAAACAGAACTCAAGAAGGTTGTTAATGATTTACAAATTAGGAAGCAAGCTACTTCTGTTCTTGGGGCACAGGTTATTGCACTTAATAAAAGAACAAGGGAACACGATGGTATGGTTGAATTAATGAGTCGTTATGTCAAAAGACACAAACCAAATTGTTGGTTATATAGTGTACCAGATGGGTTATCAGTAGTGGACGCGATGTTATGGAAACAGTATGAATGTAAATACAGAGAACAAGGATCAAGTCAAACCTATAGTGCTGATAAAATTACATCGAAAGTTGGTAATGTCCCACTATGGGATAATCTCTCTGATTTATTAGAAACTGTTCATGATTTATATGCAAGAAAAAAATAATTATAATTTAAACGTTTTTAGTCCTAACTAGTCTTTTCTGTTCAATTTATACCAATCTAACATCTGTTCGACATAAACATCACTAATTAATTGATGTTTAGTTGATAGTGCTTGAATAAGAAACATTTTGACCATGACATTCCGATTAGGTTGAGAAAGATCCATTTGATCCTTAGCCTCCCTCTCAGCCATATGTATTAAAGCATACAGTTCCTTTTGATGTTTCAAACTAATATCGTCTGGTATATGTTTTGGGCAAATATCTGATTTTTTATCAAATTGAATAACTGCTTGTATTGCATTTCTTAATCCATAATATTGTAGTATGTTATTGTTACCATGAAATATATAAGGAAATTCAGTGTCTAATCCATCCAATAGAAATTGACGAAGCGAAACACCTGTATTGGTACATGAATCGCCATTTCCATTTCGTTGTCTCCAATTAATATATTGTTGCCATTCTTTATCATGTGTCATCTCTACTTTTTCCTTACTTCTTTGTTCTCTAATATATTTTTCTATTTTTTCTTTCTCAGAATGATCTTGTCGATTTAAATGAGAAAATTTCTTTTTGTTAGATTTCTTTTTGTTAGATTGCTTTGCGACAACTCTTTTTGCTTGGACTCGTATTGTGTCTGGAGCTGTTATGTTGCCTAATGTTGCTTGGCTGTCATATAGTGGATAGTCGTTCCAGTTCCAGTCTAGACCATAAACTCTTCTAATATAACCTCTGGAATAGTGCTTTGCTGGTAGTTCTATTTGACCGTTACGGTTTTTTCTGTATTGCTTTTCTGATAATATTCTCCTATACCATTTCTTTTTGTCAAATACAAAAACTTTTATTTCATTTGAGCTAGTTTTATGTGCACGCCTTCGTCTGTGATGTATGGCTGTTTTTGATGTTTTTAATCGGTACATTATTTTTGAAATAATGGATATTATTTATACCTTTTTTTTATTGTTTATCTACTATATGGTTGAAATTACTTGATATCAAACAGTTTTTCTACACTATATAATAACAATCAATATTTATAAAATGTCATCCATCAAACATACCCCCATTGAAACTATCGAAAAAGTTTCTTACGTTGAAGAGATTAACACTCCTACGGTTGAGACTTATGAAGCACAACACCCTATGTTGGCGGCTATGCAAACCTATGTTAATACTCCTGCAGAAAAAGAAGACCATCTTGCGCGTTACCAGGAAGTTAACCCATATCAATCAAACTAAAACTGTAAATACATAATAAACCAATTATTTTCTATAAAGTATTAATTAATGTATTATAAAAACTACGAATTGCTTGAGCTACTGGTTCTTGACCAGAAAAATGTTCAAGACATATTTCATAAAACCCCTTCCAGAAATCCCCACGATCTACAGTGCTTAATAACCAGAGTTTATAATGAACCTCTGGTGAGAATGTAAAACGTTTTAACAATCCGACCGCTTGGGAATAGCTATTACATTGATTTGCATACCAGACACCAATATTTTTCGGTCGGTTTTGCCAGTTTCGATCGTAAGTAGCATTACGCATATATAATAAATGTATGTCGAGAGGTGTATTTTCACAATGTGAGCCATTGAAGATACTCGCGTAGTGTACGTGACATGGTTGTCCAATTTTACAGTGTTCACAACACAAAGCTTTCTTGTAATTTATTTTACAAATAGTACAAGTACAATCAATATCAAGGTTTCCACCTCTATAATTGATCAATTTGCCGATATTAAATGAGCTCATCCCACCCTCTTCATTTTGGATATTTGGTGAGTGCCAACAAAAGGGGCAAGCATCTCCCGGATATAATACCATTATAGTATTTCCTGCAGAGTATATTGTCGCGCAGCGCCGGTGGGAATATGTGTAAATTATTTCAGTTTTGATTGTAACTACTATAAAAGCATTTATAATTAAAGAAATAATGCTCAGTTTTCTACCAGGAAATAAACCCAAATCGGTTGGTTGGGATAAACTGACAGAAAAGTTGATAGAATCGGAAACAGACATTAAAACAGACATTAAAGAGAAAAGTTTGAATATATTTGATATTTGTTACAGATGTGAAATTCAAAGTGAACAATCTTGGATGGGAATATCGTTATATGTAATAACAGTCTGTCTTAATTTTGTAATCGGTTATAGCATTTATAGGGCACAAGATATAGACCAGAAGGAGTTATCTAATACTGAATTATTTGGCGACATTACCCTGATAGGGTTTATGACATTCTCCATCATCTCATTCCCGTGGCATCAATGGGCCAAACTGACGTGTCTACACAAAACAGGAATTGAATTTTGGAAAGGTCTTGGGAGATATTTAATATTTGTTGTGAGCTGTATTGGTTCTACAGCGATCTACGGCGCTATCCGAAATATTCCCCTATTCCAGAGTTCTTTAAACAGTGAACTTAGCAATGATCAACTATTAATCTATATAGCAGTGTTTATAGTGATAGGCATAATCGTAATATATTGGTGTCTCAAGCTATTCAATTTCGAGTGTACTCGCAGGTGTTGTAGACCTTCGTATAGTAACAGGTTAGCGTTTATCAGGATAGCGATTGGGATCACTATAGTCAATGTCGGTGCTTATTTCGCATGCAAATCGGACAATTGTGATTATCACATACACCACTGGACTATTGGACTATGTTTAGTGTTGATGTCGACACCTCTGATAGACAACTGGTTTGATTTCAGTCTTCAAGGAATTTTCTGGATGTTTGTCATTGAAAGCGTGTGGAACTATGAAATTAAAATGGATGAGTTTTTCATATAGTTTTGGTGCGTCAAATAACATCAAAATTAAAGTGATTAAAATATTATTTCTTTTGTAATTTTGTATTTTGTTTATTACTAGTTTGTTGTTTTCTTTTTTGCTGTTTGCTCTCTCTTTTGTTGGTTAATGCTGCGAATATTTCACATTCAGCAGGATAAATACAATTAAACGTGTTATATATTCTCCCATTTGTTTGATCAATAGCAAAATGATGATAAATAGATCCAGTTGGAATAATACGATTAGATCCCATCACGATTGTTTCTGGTAGAAGAGTTGAGAGATAATTAGCAGTTTTATAGCTAGAGCATGAATTTAAAAAGATCTGAGCATCGGCTGTTTTTTTAGAGGCAATTCGATGGGCTAAATTAACTAACTCTGTTTGAGGTAAATCAGTAGGAATGTCAGAACTATCCCAATAACCATATAAACCGGAGTCCGATCCATGAGAAGAAAGATACAATAATGAGAGTTGTTCATTTGTCCCAATTGAAGAAATAACATTTTTCAAAATATCAATATGATTGATATTTGGTAAAAATGTAATTTGAGTTAAGTCAATTTCAACTCCACGTTGAATAGCCAATGATGAAAGCGTATGTTTGGTAGCTTGACTATTACAGATAATCAATCTATAAGGCTGTGTACTATATGTAATTGCATTTGCACAGAGTACATATGGTAATAAAGTTGCTTGGAGTGAGTCTGGTTCAAAAGCTTGACATGCCATTAAGATAACTGATGTAGTATTTTGTTGAGATTGTTTGGCACGTTGTACAAATCGCATGTGTTCAATTGGGTAAACATAATCAATAGCATTCGACTTTGTTTCACGTTTGGCCTTTTGTAACTTTCGGAGACGCTGGTAAATATAAGGTATTAAACTAATGGGTAATTCTTTATTATCACAGTCTTTAAATCTTTTTAATTTCAGAATTTCAGACGCAGAGCACCATTTTTCAGTACCCTGAACCAAGCCATTCTGTTGCCAATTCATCTGAGCCATTCAAATTGATCAAAGTAGGGGGTAGAACAAAAAACTAACACGCGAATAGCAAAACAATAAAAAAAAAAATAGAGGCAGTGTCGATATTATTTGAGATTCAAAAAAAAAAATAGAACTGAATATATCATTATATAGAATTATAATATAAAATATGTTTAACGTTTACGTTTTAAAGGTGGCTTAGTAAATGAGATAGATGATTTACCAGCTTTGAGACGAGCATTATCACTTTGAACACATGCTTTAAGATCAGCATTATCAATATATGTTTTGATGCCTTGTGATTGTTTGTCTGTGGGATTCCATCGTTCAAAGTCATGAACTGCTTTATGTGTAGTTTCAATAAATTCTTTTGCTTCGTCACTTAGAGTTGGATCATTAATATCTGCAAAATGAAATGGTTCACAACTAGGATCATCATCTGGGACACACCACCCATCATTTTGATACCCGTGCATCGCAGGATCAGTACTAGCTTCCTCTTCTTCTTCTGATTCAGAGTCTTCACATAGTAATAGGGGAAGCGATGTGGTTTTTTCATCTGCTACTAAACAAAATGAAAACCCATTACCTCCTGCCACAAAGCCAATCTCTAACCAACCAGCTGCAACAATCGCTCCATTAGACCCTGTTGGAATAGGCACATGTTTTACAATGGATTCTTTATTGATTGCAACCCATTCATCACTTTCTTCGAAATGCCAGATTCGACCTTCTTGTAATGCTGTACGTTTCAAAAAACTTACTTCAATCTTTTGTGTCACTAAATCTACACCTACTACTTCACCAAATTTAATTTCGTTATTATTATCCCCGTGGGTAATTATACAAGTTATAAGATCTCCAGTTTTATAGTTTGACATTTTTGTGATGTTCTCTATATTATATACATGTATATTAGAAATATATTCTTATCATATTCAAAAAAAATGGATTTCTAATATACATGTCCATATTTACGCATATGTAGAGAATATATTTACAGAAACTTCGAATATCTATTCAAAAAAAATATCTATTCAAACAACTATGTCATCATACTTTTCTGCTCTACAAAAGAATAGATGGACACGTGTATGTAATACAAAGCCATATTTTACCATTAAACTCGGTTCAAGAGGCTTAAATGGCGTCTGCATCACGCTTCTGACTAAAAAAGTACAATCAGACCTTGTTAATTGGTTTGAATCAAAGTCCATTCGCCTCGTCGAAAATGTACCAGAGGATGGACTTTGGTGGAGTTTCGAACGATTCTCAAAACAATATAAAATTAAAAATAAAGAAGACACGATGCATGAGGGGGGCTATACCTTTAATATGGGCATAGAAGCGTACAAAAGAATGTTCCCGAATAAAAAATAATATTTTGGTGTTTCTGTAAATATATTCTCTACATATGGGTAAATATGGACAATGTGACAAGATTAAAAAAGGTGCGTCGGTATTAATACCAAAAATGAACAATTATATTTCTTGTAGAGCAGCTATAAATAGACTGGTAACTACTTTTAAATGAATGCATTTGTAGCATTTATAGTGTCTTTATCTATGATAATTGGAGTATTTGGGTTCGTTGTAGTAGTTGTATTCTGGGACGAAATTAGATACCGGTACTGTAGACCATATGTCCCACTAGATGAGCAACTAGACCAACAGCCAGACCAACAGCCAGACCAACAGCCAGACCAACAGCCAGACCAACAACTAGAAATAACAGAATGAACAGAATGGAGCAAATTACACCGACAGAATGGGATGTTACTGCATCTACTTGTACACTATGGTAATTCCACAGATCAAAATATATACTATAAATAAGAATAAAAGAAATAAAAACATGTTTTCTTTTGCATCTACTCCTAAAAAGAATAAACCAATGAAAATATCAACAAGTATAATTCCAACTGCTCCTCCAACTAAAATACAACAAATTATCATCAGTATCCGTACACTTTTTAAAAAATAAAAACTATAACTATGAAAATCCGATTTTAATTGTTCAGATATAATATAAGTATATAAAGAATAGAACTAGAAACAAACAATGTTATCAACTCCGGAAACTCCCGAAACTAAAGAAACTCTTGAAACTAAAGAAACTCCTGAAACTAAAGAAACTCCTGAAACTAAAGAAACTCCCGAACCAAAAACAAAATCTACTATTATTATTAATACAATTCTACCTGACTTTAAGTTTGCCTGCCACGGAGACAAGGAATATCATGTTTTTTCTGGCAAAATTACTGATCCATCGTTATGTGAAGGGGATTGGTTATCAATAAATTCTGAAAAACCAGTGCTTGTTGATCCGTCAACAGTGGAACAACTTAAGAACCACAAGCTACATTGGAAATTTGATGATGAAAATACAATTCAATCAGTAGAAATATTTTTAGATTAAACAAAAATAAATTAATTTTTATTCTTTTTATTTAATCATCACCTGTTAAATCAATTGCATTTGCTGCACCTTCCGCAAATTTGTCTTCAAAGGTTGGCCCATCCCAAATTTGAATCGTATCGGCGGTCTCAATATCGACAACTTGACCTAAAGCTTTATTCTTTTGCTTCGCTCGATAAGCCGCAACTTCAGTTTGGTATCGAACTTTATCTTTATCAGCCATTTCTTGAAAAATTGCTTTATCTTCAATAGACATTGAACGCCATAATTGACCAATGTGTTTAGCAATATCAATAAAATTAAAACCAGGATTTTCTAATTCAACTCTTGGTCTGCTACTCATACTAAAGAAAAGAAAACCATTTTTAGCTTTTTTGGGGGCGTTTTTGTCTTTTTTTTTTCTTTTTTTTCTTTTTTTGACAGGTGCAGCTGGTACAGGTACTGGTTCAGCTGGTACTTGGATAGGTACTGGGGTAACTGGTAATACAGTAGCAATTGGTGCTGCATGAGGTGTATTTGGTACAGTTAATACACCATCTGAATGGAGGATATCGTCATTAGTAGCATTGCAATGATTCACTGGTGCTGCGCGAGGTGTATTTGGTACAGTTAATACACCATCTGAATGGAGGATATCGTCATTAGTAGCATTGCCGACCGAATCATTAAAGAGATCTTCTTCAGAATAAGTAGCTCCAGGTATCCATGGTGATACAGTAGTAATTGGTGCTGAATTATTTGTTGTCGCGAAGCGCAAAGACCTGTAGATGATTAAAAGCAATTCAAAATGAGTTAGATAGGGGGTAGAAATTTTTTTAGAATATTTGTACTTACATTGTGAAAAATTGTAAACGATTGTTTGATTTGATGAAGTGTATAATAAATATATTCTTAACATATATTCAAAGAATTTTCTTGAAAATTCTCTAAGGAATTTTCTTGAAAATTTTAAATTGCTATGATTGGTCAATATTTTCGAAATCTGAAAATATGTTAAGAATATATTTATTATATATAACAAATAAATTTCACAAATAAGTTTCACAAATAGTTTCAAATTAGTAAGTATGTCCAATTTTTTTTCTACCCCCTACCCAAACAATTTTGAATTGCTCTGAGCCATACTATTGATAATTTGTAGAAGTTCCTATACTAACATACTTTTTACTCTCTACAGATATAAAAATGTCAGATATTAATACTGCTGTCTCAGAAGAAATGGATGAAGAAATGGACGAAGAAATGACCTCGGCATTAATTCGTAATTTACTTGGTGGACAGAATAGTCGTGTCGATTTTAGAGACTTCCGAACCCGTGATTTATTTGAAAAAACTGTTCGGTTTGAAAATTTTGGATTAAATGATGAAGGTTGGGTTATTTATCGCGATGGTAAAATTCTAGGTGCACATCCATCAATGTTAATACCACAACCCTTTGTGAATAAATATAGCGAATGTGTGGTTACTATTACTATGCATGAAGAGTCTATTGATCAATTCTCCGATTCTATCAATCTTGTTGCACCACAACCATTAAATCCGGCCAGACTTGCTGAGCATTGTTCTATGTATGATGAATACCATTTCACACGCAATCAATTAGGACTTAAACTTAATGGTAGAGAGAAGATTGTTTTAAAACAATCTAAATTAAATTGGACATTGTCAAGTAGCTTTAAACAGCTTGCTCAAGGTAAAAAATATCCATGCTTCGTTTTTATTGTTACTCCAATTGTTGCAAGAGAAATAGTTTGGTCAGCTTCTATTCGTAGTCCTAAATTTACAGTACGATCTAAACCACAGCCGGCTCAAATCGATTCACAGTCTGGTTTGAGCGTAGCTAAAAAAACGAAACGGAAAACAGCAGAACAAGAGGCTTTGTATCGTGCTTTGCAACAAAAAACCAATTCTATTGGTGAATTACAAGAAGAATTACAAGAACTAGAACGAAGACTCGCTATTGGACTTACATCTGGTCATTTAGTGCAATCACTTTTGGATGCGGACAATTCTCACACTTTTCAAAATCTCAGCGTTCAGAACAAAGACATACTACAAAAATTGACATCTCATTCGCAATTTACTAATGGGTGGCAGGATAATCAACCTGAAACCAGCACTACCGACCATCAAATAACTGTTTTACCATCAAATACAAGTAATAAACGTAAAAGAGACGAATCAACTAGTATATAAGTTAATCATATTCTTTTTTTTTCTAAGAATGTTTTGAAATGGTGTACAAAGAATGGAAAAGGTTGATTTTGTTGTCAATTTTATTCTTAAACAATATTTCCAAAACCATGACCGAAAAAAACGCATGTCTAATAAACAATTACCATGTACCTGTTGTTTAACATATATTTCGAGTGCCTGGAGACCAGGGCCAGCTGGCCCTGGTAGCTTGTGTAATGTGTGTGGTATTAAATATACAAATCGTAAAGAACGACCAAGAATGATTGAACTGGTTTTAATTGAAGAGAAAGCAATGTGGATGCAACGACATAAGTCATCATTGCAGTGGGAAGAGTTATGTGAAGCAGATAATACAGATTCACGCATTATAAGTTGGAAAAAAAACGAAAATGATAAGATAAACTATGTTAATTGTAAAAAAAGAAAAATACTTTCATTTTAAATTGTCTAAAAAATATTGAAATTAACTATATAATATTCACTGTCAGTAACTATGATGTGGTATTTTCAATTGTCTCAGTTCATTAAAGATAGTGTTGCTGTACTTTGTTTTTTTCTATTGGCTAATATGCCATTATTACACACAAACAATCGGTTACTATGCTCTTTTTTTATTTTCGGCTGTGTATTAGATACTTTATTTGTCTTTATTCGATGGTATTATAATTATACACTAACAGTTGCTGCTATTAAAGACACATGGGGTGTTATCGGCATGTTCTCTTTCATTATTATCATCAGTAACGAGTTTAATATTATCAACTGGCAATATTTTTTTTATTTAGCTTTTGCTATTGATTATATTTCAGTACTTTCTATCTGTTGTAATTTTAATATTTATAAATTGCCTCCGATTTAAATATAGGCCCATCAAAGCAATAATTTATATCAATATTATATAATGTAAGTGTATCTACCTATTATTTTTTCTACCCCCTACCCAAACAATTTTGAATTGCTCTGAGCCATACTAATATTTTTCTCTCTCTAATAGGTCTTTAAATATTCAAACAAATACTCCAGCTACCAACGAATCTTCAGAAACAATTGAAATTTTTGGAAAAGTTTTTAAAAAAAAATCGCCGATATTAATGCCATTACCTACAATTCCAAAAGGAGGTAAAAAAAAAAGAAAAAAAAGAAAAAAAAAAGACAAAAACGCCCCCAAAAAAACTAAAACTGCTTATATTTTTTTTAGTATAGCGATACGAAATGAAGTTAAAGTAGCTAACCCCGATTATAGTTTTGCCGATGTTGCTAGACACATTGGTCAATTATGGCGTACAGCTACTGCTGAAATCAAATTAACATATCAATTAATGGCTACTCAAGATAAAATTAGATACAGTCAGGATTATGCTACTTATCTTCTTAAAACAAAGAATGATGTAATCATTGCACAACCAATTGAAGTATCTCCACCGGAGACGACAGAAGAGACGATTCAAATTTGGGATGGGCCAACCTTCGAAGACAAATTTGCGGAAGGTGCAGCAAATGCAATTGATTTAACAGGTGAATAAATAAAAAAATAAAAATTACGTTTAAAAATATTTCTACCGTATTTTCTTCATTTAATAAATTAACTTGTGATTTTGTAAGTTTTTCCATTAAGCATTGATTTTTTTTTTAAAAAACTTTGACGTTCTGGAACCAAATCGAATAGGCTCCATTTCCTCATATGTAGAGAATATATTTACGGAAACACCAAACCAGAAATTCGATGTTTCCGTAAATATATTCTCTACATATGAGGAAATCCGGGTATTTCGACAAACTGTCGCGAAGCGCCAAAGTATTCAATTTTTTCGCTAAGTTTTTGAAGAGCGTTGACACGAATATGTTATGAATATATTCTTTTTGTTTGTAGTTATTTTATAAAAGAATACAAAATGTCTAGATTTGGGAAAAAAAAACCAAAACCTAATTTTCAATTGTCAATCCTTTCTGATTCAGAAATTCAGGTGAAAACATCTAAAGTGAAAAATGACGATCTCCGTGTCATTAAAAAGGCAATCAATTCCAATGCAAAACTCAAAACGTTTAATGTTATGAACACGGATGTTTTGACATTAACTTCGCTAATTAATAATAACGACAAATACACATTGAGTGAGATTCCCTCGTATGTTACCCGTGTTCGTAAAAAAAATCACCCGAAGGTCTTTGATCATTTGAAGATTGCTCCCAAATTGTGGAATACCTTATTTCCTTATCAAAAAGAAGGTGTTGAACAGATTATTAATAACTATGGTTCGCGCTGTTTGCTTGGAGATGACATGGGGTTGGGTAAAACATTTCAAGCTTTAGGTTTTATTAGCTTTCAACTCAATACCAATGCCGATAGCATTCGCGTTTTGGTAGTCTGCCCATCTTATTTGCGATATCATTGGCAGCACGCTTTGAAGGAATGGCTTGACCTCGATTCGCAGATTGCTAAGAAGGGAAGCGCGATTCTTACCGAAAAAATCTGCATTGTTTCATATTCAATGTTAAAAGCATTAGCAATCAAACCTTGTGTGTTCAATGTCGTTGTATGTGACGAATCGCATTACGCCAAATCGAGAAAAGCTTTGCGTACCAAAGCTCTGACACCACTCGTAAAAGGGTCAAGATCGTCATTACTGATTACAGGAACGCCCGCGCTTAACCGTCCCATCGAATTATTCAGCCAGTTGCTGATGCTGAGACCAGCTTACGTTAAAAATTACACCTCTTTTGCTGCCAGATACTGCAATGGTAAACAAACAGCGTTTGGCTATGATGACCGCGGAAGCAGTAATGAAAAGGAGCTGGCTTGGCTGTTGCGAAAGGGTTTTATGGTAAGACGTCTTAAAAGAGATGTATTGTCTCAGCTTCCCGCAAAAATTCGAAATTCAATTTGGTTGGAAATTAAAAAATCTGAATTGGGGGCAGTCGAAAAAGAATTCAAAAAATGGAAAAAACTAAATGAACGGATTTATAAAGTTGCCTCAGGCTCCGAAGAACAAAGAGAAATGATTTTCGAACGCAAAACGGTCATATCTGGACTTTATTTACTAACTGCAGAGGCAAAAATTAAAGCAGTCGTTGATTGGGTAACGGATGCACTGCAAAAAGGAAGAAGCTTCATCTTTTTCGCATACCACATGAACGTGTTGAATGCAGTTGAAGAAGCAGTGAAAAAATTAAACCTTGGATACATTCGTATTGACGGGTCGACGCCAAGTCACAAACGAACTCAGTATGTAGAAACATTTCAATCCGACGAGAATATACGTATTGCAATACTTTCGATTGGCGCGGCAGGAGCTGGGATTACTTTGACTCGTGTGTCAGAATGCGTTTTCGGCGAACTCAGCTTCGTGCCAGGCGTCCTTTGTCAGGCGGAAGACCGTATTCACCGAATCGGCCAGGAAAAGAAGTGTGAAATAAATTATCTGCTTGGAAGTGACACTTTAGATTCGTATATATTCCCAAATATTTGCAAAAAACTTTTATTGCTCGACACCGTTACAGATAGTCGCCAAGACAGGACACTGGAAGGCAAAAAAAGCTTTGTCGAAGCCAAAGAAGAAGAAGAAAGTGATTTAATGTCGATGTTAAACTCTATTTTCTAAAGTTACACAAAATATAATTATTAATTGTGTTATTATTCTACAATGTATTCACCTCGCCACTTTGTATGTGTATTGTTTTTAATAATGTTGCGCACTGACGTATCAGAATATCCCACTATAATATACCCCACTCTATATATAAAAAATGTTTTCTGCGTTAATTAATAGTTCTAAGATATTGCGAGAAGAAAATGGGCATACTGTTGTAACCAACCAGTTCTACTATCGTAAATCTAGAAATGTTAATGTTGATATTACTATGAAAGAACTATCTAAACATAATACAAAGGAAGATGCTTGGATTTGTATTGAAGGAAAAGCATATAGTGTAACGAAATATATCACGTGTCATCCTGGAGGTGAACTACCTATTTTAAATTTGGCTGGTAAAGATGCAACAGATGTCTTTGCTAATTTTCACCCAGCATCCACTTATCAAAAATTATTACCCTTTTATTATATCGGTGATATAATTGATTACAATGTTTCAGATTTTGTTAGAGAACATCGACAATTACGTCAAAAATTGTTACTAGATGGGTTATTTGAGACCAGACCCTCCTTTTACATTGGTTACGGTCTATGGTTAATTGTTTTATTCTTTTCAGCATTGTATATGACGTTTACTTTTAATATGATCGGTGCAGTATTATTAGGTTTTTTCTGGCAACAACTTGCCTTTTTTGGTCATGATATTGGTCATAACGCAGTCTCACATCAACGACAACTTGATCTGAAAACGGGTATTATTGTTGGAAATACGATGGGAGGAATATCATTGGCTTGGTGGAAATACAGTCATAACGTTCATCATATCGTCTGTAATTCCATTCAGCATGACCCCGATAATCAACATCTGCCTGTCTTTGCTCCCGATAAAAAGTATTTTGGACAATTCTTTAGTTCGTTCCATCAAAAATATTTCACATTTAATAGTCTCGCTAAAACATTCGTTTCATACCAATATCTATTCTTTTATCCAGTGATGATGGTTGCACGTCTAAATTTATATGTTCAAGGTATTATCCACTTATCTACAAAAAAAAATCAATATCAAATACTAGAAATGAGTACAATATGTTGTTTTTTTATTTGGTTTGGAATATTACTCACTTATTTGAATTCATGGCAAGAACGTGTAATCTATGTTGCTATTGCACACGGGGTTGCAGGAATACTACATATTCAGGTTATTCTTTCCCATTTTGCAGAAGAAGTTTACCATAATAAACCATACAATGATGACACCGATGAATGGTTTCGTTTACAACTCAAGACTACTCTAAATATAATGTGTCCGGAGTGGATGGATTTTCTCCATGGTGGACTTCAATTCCAAATCGAACATCATCTCTTTCCCAGATTACCGAGACATAATCTACGACAAGCTCAGAAATTAGTGAAACCCTTTTGTAAAAAGCACGGTATTGAATATCATGAACTCTCATTTTTCCATGCAAATATAAAATTGATACAGAAATTATACCAAACATCCAGAGATGCACATTTATCTGTACTCTCACATCATGGATTTTATGAGTCCAAATTATGGGAAGGAATGAATGCTATTGGATAGTTATATTTAAGTAGTATAATGCTAAAGCAAATGGAAATAAGTCTAGTTTTCATTTGTTGTTGGTTAATTTGGTATTTGTTTCTGATAACGATTAAGGATAAAAATGGAGGGATGTTTTATGGACTAACTACACAGTCTATTATTGGTCAATATCAAAAGCAATATCAGATACCAACAACACATATCATTTTAAAGGGAAAAACAATAACATCACGACCTATCTCCGGAGACCACATTCACATGGCGATCTCTATCTGGATAGGTAATACTGCAAGACAAGCTGAGCATGACCGACCTATTCATCAACCGATTCCTTATGAGTCATTACCCACCATCTGTACTTATCCAGGAGAGATTGCATATACTAAAATCTGGCCTCATTTAGGTATACATACCCATTGTGACGGATTAATACATATACATCCCTGGTCAGCACCACAAGCTCTCAGACAAGAAGGACGCAAAGTAGTCTTGGGAGTCTGGTTTGATCAGGTGGGTATCAAGTATAGACAACATTCCCTGGAATTTTTAGATGGTCAACGATATGATAATAATGCTACTCATCGATGGAGAATTGCAGAGTACACCTGTTATAATAACAGTGAATATACTCTCTATGAAGATCATTTCGATGATATATGGCTTGGTCATGCTTATGGTTCATATATTGTCTGGTATGGGACATCGTCTGACCCACCACCACCAATAGCGTCTCACATAGACCGATTGACACAGGTAGGTGCTACTGGTTTCGATGGACATACCTATCCACATAAATGTGGAATTCTATTAAAATAAAGTATATAATATTTCAATATTAGAATAAATGAATTATTATATTTTTGGATATAAAGGTTGTTTTCATTATAATAAAGCATTAAAAATCTTAAAAGAGTCCGATTTGGAAGCGACGCAGATAATTGTTAGTGAATGGGTTGAAGAGAAGTTACTACAGGCTATTATAACGCCAACACATTGGAGTAGTACTCAATTGAAAATGGCATTAATAACGACAACGGGCAGTGTAACTTCTCCTCAGGTTTTTGTTAAAAAAGATGGTGAATTTTTTTTGGTCGGGGGCCATGCTAAAATCGAAGAATTGTTAGCCCATGCAAAGAAATATGATAGCTGGAAATCTAAATTTAATGAATTAGTTGATCAAAACAAAATAGAGAAAAAGAGGGGCCATTTTAAAACATATAGTCACAATTAAAAACGAACACTATTGAGATGTTTTTGGAGTTGTAATTCGTCACCATTGTGTAATTGGACACTAATTAAATCACGACTAATCAATTTAACACAGATCGCTTCAGTCCAAATCGAGTGTTGATAAAAAATGATATTGTCGTTTGGTTCAATAGTCGCGGGAGAGATCTCCTCATCACTATTTATTCGAAAAATCTGTTTATTTTTGCTAGCTAAATATCCAATATCATCTACCTCATGAATAGTACATTTAGTTCCCCTTGCAACAACAAGATCATATTTCTTAAAGAATGGATTCTTCATATGATGTAATTTGCGATACAATCGGTCAAGACAGTAATAGTTTGCCTCTTCTTCTAATAAACGGAACTCTGTGGATTTTTTTTCGGGTAAGATAGAACTACCTCTCAGAAAGTTCAAAATGAAATGAAAGACAGTAAAGTCACGATCAATGAAAAGAGCTCCATTCAGCATTTGTGCAGGATTCGCATTATTAATTAGAGAAGATAACATCGACTGTTCGCTATTAAGAGTTGAGATTGTAGTACAAAACAATTTCCCACCCACATTTAGAGAAATAACCGGCATACACCATTCAAGTTTCCTGTTTTTATACTCAAAACAAACTATAAATAAAGAAAAACAATGCAATATAATGATAGAATATTTTTTATTTCTTTGTATTTTCGGTGTGTTGACCTATAGTAATTTTGTACATACACATTCTTCAACAACCATGATGGTCGCCTATGTCGGTGTGGATCACCCACGTATATTTGAAACACAATATATACATATGGACGCCGATTTATTTGTCTTTAAAAATAAGCGTTATCATTCAATTCATATGCAATATAAGAAAAAGGGAACAGAACAGCATTTCTTTACGGAATCCAAATACAACCAGATGTTAGTAGTACATTTACTACATTTCAATGTACCACTTATTGATGAGAATCGTGCTACATCTTATATACATAACAATAAAACAGTAGCTGAATATTTTACAAAAAAGTCAAAGAAACAAAGGATAATAATGTTTATTTAATATGTTTAATATGTTTAGTATAAATCTTCATCTTGTTCCTGCACAATTGTACAGCGGGTATAAGCAAAAGTAAGACCAACGGTAAGCGGGCTGGTCGGGAAGGTATTTGCCACTTGGGCCACATTCTTCAAATGTTTTTCAACTAAATCAACTTTGCATTGCATATTAGCTAATTGTTCTTTGATTCTTCTAATAGTAGTGTCTGCATGTTTGTTATCACTTTTTAATTTCAAAGTATTGTTATTACTTTTTTTAGCTCTTTTTGCAGAGGAGGGTAAATATTGTGGTTGGCGTTTACTTTTAATAAAAAAAGGCGGAGTAGATTCAGCTTGATTAATCATATATTTTTTGCCTTGCATTGGAATAGCTACAAATTTAAACTGCGCCGAAGTACCTTTTGGTACAAATGACTGAAAAGTCGAACCAATTTCAATACCTAAATTTTTTCCATGTTTGCTTTTTTTTTTAGAAAATTCAATAATACCACCTACTAAAGAACTAGGAAAAACAATAATTCCTGAATCAACTAATGGGCTTAATGTTGTTTGTCCATAGAGCGCTGGCAAAGGCACATGTACATTTTCGGTACCTTTATGATAAAGATAAAGACCGAGATGGAAACTACTAGAAGACAAAATATGTTCACTAAAACGAAGACCAATTTTATTACTGTCTTTGTTTTCATCTCTGAAGATATGATGTATCCCATTGACAACTGGGCTATCTATCATTTGAATATTCAATGGCATTCGATGAAGCTGTTGGCAATTTAAACCTTTCCAAGAATCTCCCACAGCACCAATAGATCCATCCAAATTCATTCTTGTACCATTGGAAGTGGTAGAAACTGTTGGTATATCAATAGAAGATTCTTCGTCCGAGACCCACTCATCTTCAGACGAAATATAACCATTATTCACTGTGCTCGACGCTGTATACATTTCAGGTTGATTTGCCATTTGTAGTATGAGTGTTTCTTTTGGAAAAAAAAATTTAGAGGAGTTAGTACAAATAGTAGAGTTGCCACAGCTGTTCAAAAATGACTAGGTGGGGGGTAGAAAAAAATTTAGAAGAGGAGTGTCTAAAAAAAAATTCTTACTCAAATATTTTATTTCTCAGTAATAGTTGGTATATTTTTTTGATATATGTGTAGAATATTCTCCTTGAAATTAGCGCTTCGCGACAATTTCAAGAAAATTCTCTAAAGAATTTTCTTGAAATTTCTAGATTCAATTGATTCTGAAAAAATTTGATTACGTGCTCGAGTAAAACGAGACGTTCTATTTTAGAACCAAATCGAATAGGCTCCATTTCCTCATATGTAGAGAATATATTTACCGAAACACCAAACCAAAAATTCGATGTTTCGGTAAATATATTCTCTACATATGAGGAAATCTGGGTGTTTTGATCAACTCCAAAAAAAGTATTCAAGTTTTTCGCAAACAATTTTTAATTCTCTTATGCGATGGAGCTACTGCATATTTTTTGTTTGGGATTGTTTTTTTGGGCATATTCTCCAAATTTTGTTTCTATCTCGAGAATAATATATTTAAAGAGAAATAAATAGGTAAATGTCAAATTTTATACAAGTCAAACAACGGTGTTATGTGGCACCAATTGCAATAACATCAACATGTATCAATACAATCTCTTCTTGGACAGAGGCACAAATCCCTACTTTGAAGGAGATATTACATTCCGATAAAAGATGTAGAATAGTACTACATCTTTATCAACAACAATATAGAGATATATTTTATGATATTTCTTTGACTTGGGTTTCAGATTCGACAATGCAAACAATTGAAGTAGTTAGTCTACAAGGCGCCATTGATATAGAAGCAATGACACCATTTATACATACTCTATTACAAGAGAAGAAGGAGTGGATATTCAATGTTTATTCCGTTCTATATGCTGGTAGTATACAGTCGACATATAAAGCCTCCCAAGTGTCTGAGTCTATCTCTGAATAACTACCCACAGTTACACCCTTCTGCCTTCTTAATTGGTATACCAGTTATCAAAGAGGGCAATGAGGGCAATGAGGGTGATAAAAAATCACTTTGATGTACTTGTAATGCTTCCTCTATTTTAATAAACAATTGTTGAATACCTTCCCCAGTTTTGGCTGAACAATATATATGCTCTAACTCATTATTTCGAATCCATGTTTCTGTCTCACTTTCGCAGAACGGGACTTCTCCATCACATTTATTCGAGGCAATAATCACCACTGGATCATGCCTCGCTACACTTTCACTCTTCACTATATTGTACCACTTTCGCATGTCTTCCAATGTTGAATTATTTAAATCATGCACCAATACAAAGATATGTCCTCTAGCAAAATAACTACGCGACAGAGCCAAAAACCTTTCCTATATGAAACAAAAAAAAAGAAGGGGTTAGACATTGGTATGTTGTTATACAACGAGTCAAAAAAATAGATTACATACTTCTCCTGCAGTATCCCAGATTGCTATATCAAAATCACCAGTCCGTATATTTGCAAAGTCTACAGCGATTGTGGAGCTGGTCTCCTGGTAAAATTTTCCAGTGACTTGCCGTTGTATAATAGATGTCTTGCCAGCAGCAATGTTCCCAACAAAACATACATTAAATCTCATAGTAGTACTAACAAATGGAATACTTATAGACAAATCCTATGTTTTTTTGGATATAGCTGGATATGTTTGTAATATTATTCAGACAGCTTATTATTTTTGGTATATTGGAATTTAATATAAATGACATATAAATATATCTTTCAAATTGTTAAATGGTCTTGACTTTATATACCGATGGTGATATTCTCAACTATGCTTCGATAACAGACATGGAATTTAGACCTGTAAATCGTACTAGATACGTTATCAATACCGACGACGTCAAAAACAAGGATGGCATGTACGAGAAGTACAAAATTACAAAGGAAGGAGAGTTGCAAATAAACACGTTTGAACGTAGGACTGAGAGGTATAGGTACAAAGTATTAGGCGTTTGGTTTACACGTACACGTAACATAACGGTGCCAGTGGTGAAAAAGCAGTTGATTTCTGACCTCCATGTGGAAGATTTGAGTATATATCATGTATATGCAACACGTTGGATTTCGTTTACATCGGGTAATCAGGAGTTCGAAGTCATTCGTCCTAGGTTATATGATCCACAGACTACTGACCGAGAGGATGAGATAGCAGATAGAACGAAGGAGTTTGGCAAAGAGATTCTCAGTCTTGGGAAAGATCTTATCTTTTAACAGACTAGTGCATTACAATAGAAAAAAAATAGTGCTTTTGCGCAATAAAAAAAAATAAAAAACTTATTTATGTATAAAAGCTATTGTTTTTGACTAAATGCTTGCACCTTTTGTGTTTCTCATTAGGGGTGCTTATAAAATATTACCCAAATTTAGTCTGTCATCCCAAAATAAACCATTTGACCAACAATTGCTTTCAAATAGGCATCTGGGTGGATATTTTACTGGTGATAGACATCAAAAGATATCCACGCGAGATACGTTTTACACGCTTATGGGAATGCGTTTTCTATCACAAAACGTAACAGAAGAATATATAGAGCTTCTAGCCAAACATATGAATGCCAAAAACCAAGTTCCGGCGTATTTTACAGAAACAATGTTTGGAACTATTGTACCACATTACAAAGAAAAGGGCTATGAAATCGTAGATAGCACTGCTATTTTTATTATTCTCCTCGAATGGTTAATGCAAAGTCGGTCACAAACTGTTAAAAGACTCTATCTACATGCGCAGCGTGCAATGCAATATCTAGAAACATTTATAAAGGATGATGTCTTTTATGAACCAAAAAATGGATCCTGGGAAAATACTCGTCAGTACACTGATAGCTCTGGGTTAACTACCTCGGTACTCGTCTGTCAAGCCATGCGTTCATTAGAACTTATTTCTATGAATTCTGGCAATAAAGCCCGCCAACAACACTATGTTAAGTCTCACACGCGTTTCATTCAACATCTCAAAGTCAAGCTATTTCAGTCCCAAGAAACACTACCACGAATGTTAGCAATATATTGGAGTATGATGCCATCTTCTTTCTGGCGTTCGTTCGATCAAGAACTGGATTTGACCATCCCCCTAATCACTGATGGGCCTTTGACTTATCCAAGTACGTGGGAATCATGGTTATATGGGATAGATGATGAACATTCTACCTTAGTCTACCCCTGGATCGGTTATTTTTGGATTGCTATTTTAGGACGAAAACTAAAAACAGAGCAAGCCAAAGAATATTTCCGTGAATATAGTGAATTCCATTCCGAAATAACATTATTCTCCGCATATGATCAATTATCATTAACGCCGGTTCGCCGTGCTTTTCTAAGTGCAAGTAGTGCGCATTCAATTACACTGTCGATGTATATGGCTGCTCGCGATTTCTGTGAAAAGCAAGAATTGGACAAAAAGGTAGATAATGTATAGGTTTATTAATGAGTTTTATTTTTATTTCTTTTAATTTTCTTTTAATTTTGTTTTTATTTAATAAATTGGAACATATCTTTAATGAATTCCCCGGAATATATTTTGGAATTGTTTGCTATAGCCTCTGATCTTCTTAGTTCTAAATATTGAACCGTTAATAAGAATTCATTGGCTGCTGCCTCAGATTTAGTAGCTGCTGCTTTTGCGTCAGCCTCAATCATGAGAGATTGAGCAGTTGCATTAGCAGCAATGATTTGTTGTGTTGCAATTGATTTAACAGCAGTTATTTTCATTGCGTGTTGAATTTGTTGTCTACCTTGTTCTGCTATCATTTTAGCATATAAGCGTTCCATCTGAGCTTGCTGTGTATCATCCAGACGATTTTCAACAGCTTGGTTCTTGGCTTTTTCAAGTTTGTCAAAGCTTAATTGTTTGTCAAGTGCTAGTTCTGCCATTTTTTTATCTAGTTTCTGTTGTTCAGCAGCAGTTTTCGTACTTTGTTGATGTTCTGCTTCTTGTTTAATAGTGTCTTCGATGTTTGAATTGGTAGCTTTGGGTTTGTAAAATTTGGTTTTACCTTCAATAATGCGTAACCCAGATTTGGCTTGGACTTGTGCTATAACTAATTTAGTATATAACATATCGTCAATTTGTGTAAATTTGCCAACAAAAAATTCTCTGGCAGTAAGCTTGGCACAAATTCCTTGAATAAGAAATTCAGTCAAATCTTTAATGTTACTTGCATCTGGTTCTGCACCATGTATTTTATATGTTTGAACAGCATCTTCTTCTATAAGTTGGTTTGTAATATCAACAACGCCTTTAAAGCGGATCCCGTCAATGGTACCACAGTTATAATGGATAGTGTCTTTATCTGGGCCTGTAAACATAATTACATATGAATCAATTGGCCATTTCGCATAAAACCCTGGGCCATCCGCTACAGTCGAAGTTACTTTACCAAAACGTTTCCAAATAACAACATGGCGACTTGGGACAACCAGATAAAATAATTGACCGAAAAGATAAGCTACAATGAGAAATCCAACTGTAAAAGCAGTTCCAATACATAATTTTTGTTCAGAAGGCATTGTTTGTGGCATTGTTTTATTTATTTGTTTTATTTATAGATTCTGAGTAGAATAGTAGAATATGTGTAGAATATGTGTAGAATATATGAGAAATGTGTAGAATATATGAAAGATGAGAAAATGTTTGAAAGAAATAGAAGATCGTAATAAGAAGCACAATTGCACTCGGGTAGGGGGTAGATCATTATTTGGCTTTATCAACCTACTGTATTTGAGAACAAGTTATAATATTATCAATATTGTAATATAAAAGTACATAATATTTCCTTCAGTGAAATGTTTCAACATTTTCTTAGACAAATCAAAACAAGAAAAATATTAAAACGAAATCAAGTATGGCCTAAAATACCGGTTACAACTATAGTACCAATGCATAAAACAACACTATATAAGAAATATATTTCCGAAAACAGAAAATCTAAATCAATCAAAAAACATAGGTAATCTTACTGTATATAAGCAATTTAAATGAGTAGATATGATGTTTAAAAATTTTACACCTCATACATTCTTAACTGTTGAACCTAATGTATCAACACCCTGTCTAGATCTTTATAATGAAAATGAGTCTTTAAAAAATGAAAATGAGTCTTTAAAAAAAGAGATTATACTATTAAAAAAAGAGATTAGACTATTAACAAGGCCGGTTGCGGAAAAGAAGGCAAGAGAGGAGGAAGCGGCAGCAGCGGCAAAAGCGGCAGCAGCGGCAACAGCGGCAGCAGCGGCGACAGAGAAAGAGGAGCTCAGCAGCGAAGAGGAGGACGACTGTCTTGGTGCATATGGTTGCGATTATTGAATTACGTAATCTGATTAAAAATACACAATAGCTAGACGGTTCAAATCTAAATCAATCAACAAAATATAGTTTACACATATATTTTTGGTACACTCTATGTGTAAATTGTACCAAAAAAAAAGAATGTCGAAATGCAAACACTCAACCTCGCAGGCTCTCAGATACGGGTGGTTTTCGTCCAAATCCAAAGCGCTAGGCAATACGACCCATATCTACTTGGATAAATCAGGCGCTCAAGTGGAAGTAACATGTGTGAGCCGTACTAGCAACTATGTGAGCGGATGGGACGACATTGTCAACGTTGGTCAAGTTTGTCAGTTTGTAAAGTCCATAAAGAATCCTAATCGGTTTTAAATCAATAAAATAAAAATATAGTTTACACATATATTTTTGTTTTACAATCTATGTGTAAATTGTACCATACTTTCTATGTCGGATCAAAAACGAGCCGACTCTAATTCTGATTCAGTAGTTGAAGCTTTATTCCGTGATACCAAGTTAACTCGCCAAGCTTTATATTCTTTTGATGATTTTATTGGCCGTATTGTACCTACAGTGATAGACAAGCATAAACCGATTGTAGTCCGTCCATCACTCTCCAATTATGACGTTGATGTGATTCCGAATACAATCAAAATCTCTAATGTTCGTTTCGGCGTCCCTTCCTGTGTCGAAAAGAATGGTGATATTAGACGATTAAACCCAATGGAATGTCGTAATCGTGATTTACTATACTCTTCACCAATGTATGTTCAGGTCGATCACACATTTCCTGGTGGTCAAAAGACATACAATGATGTCTTTTTTGCACGTATGCCAGTAATGGTACGTTCTGCTTTATGCACCCTCACTCAAAATAGTGAGGATGATTATGCTAATAATGAATGTCCAGAAGATCCGGGAGGTTATTTTCTGGTAAATGGGCGCGAAAAAACTTTAGTTGTCCAAGAAAGGATTGCACCCAATACTATTTTCTGTTTTTCTCCTAAAGACTGTGTATATCATGCTGAATATGATTCAACCGCTCACCGTTGTTCAACAATGAGAATTATTGTCCGAAAATTTGGTAGCTCGCCATTCCGTGTAACATTACCAGGTATAGAAACAGAGATTCCGATTTTAATATTGCTCCGAGCTCTAGGCGATGAAACCTCATCTTGGGAGATGTTTGTCAATAGAGATGATGCTAGTTCATCGGTTGAGGATGCTCAACTAGTATTGACGCAGGAAGATGCCTTAACCTGGCTTGAGACCTACTGTGACGATTCCAAATTATTATTAGATAGAAGAGTCTATCCTAATATGACCGATGAAATGAAAAGTTTACAATTATGTTTGCAGTGGCAGAAATATGTCGAATGTTTACATGGACGTAGTCTGTTTGATGACAGAGATCACGTCAATGCTAAGCGTTTAGATACAGCTGGAGCTATGATTGGTAGTATGTTTTGTCATCTCTTCTATCAGATGTTGACTAATCTGCGTAAGTCGGCTATTGCATTATTAAATAAAAATAAAAAGTTAAAGCCAAATCGTTTAATTCAACCTCAACACATTACTGATGGTATTAAATATGCATTAGCTACTGGTAACTGGAAAATCAAAAGTTCTTCCTTTGCTGGACGTGTCGGTGTTAGTCAAATGTTAAATCGCAATACCTATATCTCCTGTATTAGTCAGTTACGACGAGTAGACACCGGTATTGATTCACAACAGAAGATTATTGCTCCGCGTTTATTATATGGAAATCAATGGGGTTATTTCTGTCCCTCTGAAACACCCGAAGGCGGGCCGTGTGGATTAGTCAAGCAATTAGCTCTTTCGACTTCGATTACTACACAATGTGATACTACTACATTACTTCAAATGGTGAGTTGTCATTTTACACCCGGAGGAAGGTCGATTGTCTGTCATAATGGTGCACCTATTGGTCGTATCAGTAATATAGAAACATTGATAGCGGAGTTACGTCATGCGCGGCGCTGTCGGACAATCCCCTCCGATACCTGTATTGCTAAAGAGCAGCAACAACTTCATTTATGGACAGATGGTGGGCGTGTCTCTCGTCCAGTCTTTGTAGTTCAAAACGGAGCTATTTTAATAACCGAGAATCAAATCCTGGATCTAAAAGCAAAACGTTTGAGATGGGATGATTTATTTAGCTTGGGAATTGTTGAAAATCTTTCTATATACGAAGAACAACATGCTTTAATAGCTTTATATCCACGGGATTTACGTTTAGATCATACCCATTGTGAATTGGATCCTTCACTTATTCTCGGTACATTAGGTTCAACCATTCCATATCCTGACCACAACCAATCGCCGAGAAATGTCTATCAATGTGGTAAGTTTATTCTTTTTTATTGAGCCTGTGTAAAGCATTGAGTGGGTTTTTCTGACATTTTTATTTTGTTTTTTAGCCATGGGTAAACAGGCAATGGGGGTATACGCTACGAATTTTGCCAAACGATTCGATACAAACGGTCATATTATGCACTATCCACAAAAGCCACTAGTAACAACAAAGGTAGCTAAAGCTCTAAAGGGAGATGAATTACCCGCCGGTACACAAGCAATTGTTGCAATTATGTGTTTTGGTGGTTATAACCAGGAAGATTCATTACTCTTTAATAAATCAGCCATTGAGAGAGGCTTTGGTAGGTCAACTACTTATCGTACTTACAGCCAATCCAATTCGAGTACGAGACAAGCACCTGGAAGTGAATTTAAGAAACAAGAGACGTATGGAAATGTAACTGATTCGTTAGATGTGGATGGTCTTGCAATGCCAAACACTCAAATAGAAAAGGGTTCAGCTATCTTCTGTAATGTAACGAATGGTAAAAAACATCCACATATTGTTAAAAACAAAAAATCATGTGGTGTTGTCGATGCAACTATTTTATTTCAAAATACGAATGGTGGTCAAACAGCAAAGACCAGGATACGAGAACAAAGGATTCCAGAAGTCGGTGATAAATTTTCATCCAGACATGGGTAAGTCGGATTGTTTTTTGATTATTGTTGTTTTTATCTGTTCTAACCATTTTTTTTAGCCAAAAAGGGACAATAGGCATGCTATATAGCCAAGAGAACCTTCCCTTTACGTCAGAAGGAATTGTACCGGATCTCATTGTTAATCCCCATGCAATTCCATCTCGCATGACCATCGGACACGTGTTTGAATGTGTTGCGAGTAAATTGGCGGCGCTTACCGGGCAGAGAATTGATGCCACTGCTTTTAGCCATGAACCAGTTAGTGCTATTTGTACAATGCTTAAAAAGGCGGGTTATAACGAAGATGGAAAAGAAACAATGTATGATCCCTTTACTGGGAAACGATTAAAAGGTCGTATCTTTATTGGCCCTACTTTTTATCAACGTCTTAAACATATGGTAGAAGACAAAGTTCATGCACGCGCTAACGGTAAAATTGTGGGGTTAACGCGTCAACCGGTTGACGGTCGAGCTAACGGTGGTGGACTAAGATTTGGTGAGATGGAACGCGATTGTGGATTGGCATCAGGAGCGAGCGCTGTATTAAATGAAAGAATGATGGTGTCTTCAGATTCATACAATGCTAAACTTTGTGAGAAGTGTGGTATTCTTGGTACGATTATTACGGATGAAGCAGGCGAATTCTTTTGTAAGGCATGTGGTGGAAAAGAGATAGCTAAAACAACGATGACCTATGCGTCCAAGCTATTATTTCAGGAGCTGTGTAGTATGGGCATAGATCCTAAATTAGTTACAAGAAAAAAATAAATTTCGTCTTTTTGGTATAAACACTCTATGTATTTTATAATAATGGTCTGTAGAATCTGTCTCGATATAGAAACAGAGGCCAATAAATTTGTTAAAAACAGCTGTAAATGTAAAGGCTCTGTTGCCAATATTCATTATAATTGTTTACAGAAATGGATTGAGATTTCGGGGAAGACAAAATGTGAAATCTGTCTTCGTTATTACAATTACAATCCGGAACAGATAGTGCGACGCAGAATCCAATTAAAGTATAAGAGATTAGATAGATTAGTTAATAGATTAGCGGATCTTGAACAAGCAGCAAGCGATGAACAGCTCCAGAAAAAAATAGTATTGATGCTTACTCTCTTTTCTACCGTTCTACATAGTTATATGGTAATACCACAAACATTTAGATATAAAGGTTTTTCATTTTACGGTGTCTGTCTCCTGGCCAAAACAATTACAACCTGTGCTTTTTTAAATCCGAGATTTCGGAAAAATAGTAATACAATGTCATCCTTCGTTTTCATGATAACTTCTGTTGCTATCTATTTAGCATTATCGGTCAAGACTCCGAGAACAATCGAGTCTGATTATAATCTTATAGGCGCCATTATATTTAATTCAATCACTTCTATTTGGTAACTGTAACACATATACTAATCCTATATCAAAATAAATATAATTTACACATATATTTTTTAAATAATCTATACTAAGACAACAACAAAATGCTGGCGGAAGCGTACTGCAGCAAAAAAAGACAAGCGGCAGAGGGGGTAGGTGTCAAACGTCCTAAAAAAAAAAAAAAACTAAAGAGACCAAGAGGAACTTTATTTGAAAATTACACGTGCGAACTTGACAAAGACAATTGTATTCTCGACCAAAATGGATTGTGCATTGCCCATAACACACCTGCAGGTAAATCTAAAGTCAAGTGTTTGGTCAATCCCGAGGTTGCCCAGTTGAGCTGTGGCTGCCACACAATTGTTGAAATGGAATGCGATGTCTGTTTCCATGTGTTTTCAATTATGTTATACAGCATTACTTGTGGTATTAATTGGTGCAGCATGTGCTCCGCCAAATGGAAGCATTGCGGTGTAGATACCTGCACCTTTTGTTTCGAGCGTTCCTTTGCTTCTTTCAAAGGTTTAACTTTAAATGACAAGAAGAAAGTCGATTGTATTGTCAATCAATCGGATCTTCGTTTACCAATAAGCAGTGCCAAAAAAGTTAATTTCGAATGCGATGTCTGTTTGCATGTCTTTTCACCGAATTTGTGCAATGTTACCAGCAACGGTCAATGGTGTTCTATGTGCTCCGCCAAATGGAAGCATTGTGGTGTCAAGACCTGCACCTTTTGTTTCGAGCGTTCCTTTGCTTCTTACGAAGGTGTAACTTTAAACGGCAAGAAGAAAGTCGATTGTATTGTCAATCAATCGGATCTTCGTTTACCAATGAGCAGTCACAAAAAAGTTGATTTCAAATGCGATGTCTGTTTGCATGGATTTTCAATTGGGTTGAACAGTGTTACCTGCCACGGTATTTGGTGCCCCACATGCAAAAATAAAACCGAACTCATGGTTTTAAATTTCTTACAGGACGAAATGAACATTAAAGTTGTCACTCAGTACATTCCTGGTGGCATGAAACAAATGAAAAAAAACTACGGCAAATTTGGCAAGCTGGATTTTTATCTACCCGAATTTAATCTTATTTGGGAGCTCGATGGTCGACAGCACAACACGCAAGTCATTAGATTTGGCAATACGCCACTTTTTCACCGCATGATTTTAGACAAATGGAAGGAATATTTGGTTAAAAAAGAAAAACTTAAAGTGATTCGATTTGATCAGGTTGCCATTTGGCAGAACAAGTACGATTGGAAACAAGAAATGAAAAACCTTTTGACTTTTACTTCCGATAAACTCATTAACCAACGAAAAGAAACAAAGAAACGGTACAAAATGTACGCCAAGCAACATAACAATAAAAGTAAACGCAGGATTGTTCCAGAAATTGTGAAAAGATCCCATAAAAAAGCAGGCACACCTATTTTATTTTAAAAATACAAATAATGAATTATTTAATAAAAAAATGTACTATTTACATGTAAAACGTACTATAATAAAATGATTTTACGATCCTTTTTTTTCTTATTTTTGTGTGTTAACACATATGCTTATTTGGAGGAGAATATAATCACGGATTCCGAAATCGATAAACTTGTAGTTTCTGATGGCTGCTCCCTGTATATTTCCGAAAATTGTACAAAACTTTTGATGCATAATCAGGCACAACTTATAAACGTGACATCCTTGCTAAAAACAGAGGGGGCTTTCACATCGTATACTACCAACATTTCAAGTCAAATTGCGGTCGTTAATAATGATTGTTCACTCGTGGTGTTTGGTTTTCCTGAAAAAAATAGAGTAACTCTGTGGCGTCCATTCGATGATACGGTCACAAATATTGTGCCTGCGGACATTGTAGAAATACCAAGAAATGGCGAAACTCACGCCGTTTTTCTGAAAGACTATAACGTGACAGGCTTGGACAATGTAATCCGTGTCAATATCTCTAATACGGTGGGCAGATTTGGGTTTAGTTTGGATATATCTGCTCAGACGTGGGTGGTTGGAGCCCCAGGCCAAAAAACAGATCATCTCGGAAACGGCGGTACGCCAGGTTATGCCTTTATTTTTGACGGTGATGAATTACACTCTTGTAGGACAACACTGGAAATGAATTGCTACCCCGAGGGAACAAGTTGTGTGTCTGGAATCGACAATTGGAAAAATTACTATGGTAAACTGAAAAGTCAATGGGCTAGTACATATATCCCAGCGTATGGCAATTTGGATTATGACCTAACGAATTCCAACATCGACAATTCCGAAGTTGCGATGATTCAAAAACTATGCCTCCCATTAGAAAGGCCATATACCAAAGCATTAGGCCCTATGTTAGAGGAGGTCTATGAAGAGCATCGAGAAAACTACCAGCAATTCGGTTATTCTGTCGCTATCACTGGCAGTGTACAAACAAATAATGCGATGTTGGTTATCGGTGCCCCTGGCCTAACGGATCGATTCATGGAAGACAATTCAGGTACAAACTACGGCAGAGTGTATGTTTATGACATGGTCGTATGGCCGTACGATGATGGGGCCAATTCTGTGAGTTGGTGGCAACCAAACGTGTATTCACCTTATATTCTGCCACTGGAACTGGCAACGTATCAAGCCTTTGGCCGCAAAGTTGCAGCAAGCAACGAATTAATGGCAATATCAGTGTACCCATTGTACGAGGATACCTATAATCCTTTTGTATTACTGTATGGATGTAATGCCTCCATTTCTTCACAATCCAATTGTGAAGAAATTGATGGAATTAGTATTGACGATTTGCCCGGAAATCCGTTGGCTTATCTATCGGCCGCAGACAAAGGATATTTAGATGGTAAAACGACTTGGCCTTATATTCCATCTCCACCCTTTCAAAATGAGTTTATTGGCAATAATATTGGTATAGTCGGGAGTAATGTTATTATTGCTGACCCAAATAATGATAAAGTCTACCGATTAGATTATGAAGCCCAATTGCTTGAAACACATCTTACTATTGGCGATCAAACCGCGTTTGCGACAAAGTCCCAACATTTCGTAATGCAGGCAGGTGTCAATAGTTTTACCCACGTTTTTCCATGCCAATTGGGTCATATTGGTGGCAAACATATCTGTGACCCAGCTGCAACGGGATACTATTCAAATGATGGATATGATTTATATCAAACAAACTGTCCAAGTAACTATACTACAAATGAAACAGGGCAGAGTTCCTGTATTAAATATGTCCCCGAATTATCAGAAGGATTATCTGCGGAAACTGCTTTGCTTATTGTAGGTATAATTATTGCTAGTTTTTTCTGTTGCTGTTGCACACTATGTGTCATGCAAGGACATTGTCCCTTTTTATTTACAGGCCCCTGTAAATGTGTTACTGCTTCTTGTTCTGGATTGAAAACCATCTTTTCATTTCTATGGACAAGTATTTCCAACATATTTGTAAAATTTAGTTGTTGTAATGCGGATACAATTGGCAATGCCGAAGAAATTAACGAAGAAAAGAATTTTCTTATTTCTAATACATTAGAAAAGTTAGATTTTTAGTTATAAAAAATTTAAATTTTATTTTACAGTTTTACTTCTTTTAGTTGTACTAGTCAAGCTACTTGTACTAGTCGAGCTAGATATCTTTCTTTTTTTGTGTCTTGGACGCATAATTTCCAACCGAAAAACATCCTTTTTTTTTTTTTGTGCAGCTTTAAATTTCAGACCAAAACTAGCTTTTGTTTCTGTTGCTGGGATACTTTCACCTTCTAAAGTAAGAATTAAATCTCCCCGACGTAATCCGCGTTGAAATGCTACTCCACCCGAAACAACCGATGCAATAACTAACGCACCTTTTTCAGTATCTTTAATACCAAACCCCAAAGAAACATTTTTAGGTAAAATAATCGTTTGTGGACATCCACAATTGTCAAATAATGCCATTCTTAAATGTTCAGCCTTGGATGTTTCGGGGGTATAAAGCAATGATTGAGCGTTGAAATCGGGTACAGTTGCCTTACAAAGTCCAGCAGCCACTAACCGGTTGGTAAGACGTAAAATATGTAAAACGGTGAGTTCTCTTGTAATACAGACTTTACCATCATATTTTTTATCCACTTCAGTTAAAGCATAATGATGTATTACTGAAAGGGTAGCTACTGTCGGGCCATGATGTCCTACCGCTTCAAATTCAAGCACTGCAGCATAAATACAGGCAGCAGCAAATGCAGCCCCACCATGCGGCATTTTTCTTTGATTATCACTTCCATCAAAATTTTCGTGGGTAAATTTGTAAAATTGTAATAATTTGGCTCGTGCCGAACGAAGAATACTTTGTAAACCATTAAATGCCCAAAACATATTAATTATACCTTTAATTTTGTTGTCAATGCGCCAGTAATTACGTTTATGTGAAGGTACTTTACGAACTAAATCTTGTTGACAAGTCTCCCCCAGTTCAGTACCAGGAGGTGCAAAACAATGCGCATTGTTATCGGCATTGCCATCGTCATCTAAATGATTAGATCCATAATTAGAAGTACTTATTGGAGAACAAACACCACATCCCGTACAAACCCGATGATTTGAAATAGAATCAACCACAAAGTTAGAAGCCGATCTGCGGCAATTTTTACAGAAATCAGTAGTATATTGTTCAATAATGATACCATCACTAGGTAATCTATCCAATATTTTTCGAACTTCACCTATTGAAAAATTAGAACCTATTTTTTTGGTACCTATTTTAATAATATAACCAAGTCCAATTAAAGAACGAGATTGACGAGATTGACTACGAGAGTGGCTACTTCTAGTAGTATAACGTTTTTCACCATTATCAATTAATTTGCCCGCTCTTTGAAGAAACTCCAATTTTGTTTCAGATATTAATTTATATCGGCTGGTCATGATTAAGTGGTTCTTTCAAAAGAATACGTTTGAAATTAAAATATGTGTAAAGTATTCTCGGAAATAGGAATAATTCTGTTTTTATTATTTTTTTGCTTTGTATTATTGGTGTCACTTATATTTGGGGTTCAAAACTGTACAGGTAGGGGGTAGAACAAAAATTGAAACTAGGTAACTCTGAAAAATATTTTTTTTAGAGAATATTGGAATAACTTCTGAAATTGATCTTGACAATTACTTCTGAAATTGATAATTTTCTTGAAAATTCTTGAGAGAATTTTCAAGAAAATTCGAGATTTGATTAAATTGGCGCTTCGCGACAAAATTTTGATTACGTTAAAATTTGATTGTGTTCTTTTTTTGGAACAAAAACAAAACGCCCGGATTTCCTCATATGTAGAGAATATATTTACCAAAACACCGAATTTTTCGTTTGGTGTTTTCATGAATATATTCTCTACATATGAGGAAATCGAGGGGTCAAGATGTTACCTGAAAATAGTTAAGAGAAATAAAAAAAAAAGTTTTTCTCCAGGAAAAAATATGTTACTCTTATATAATTGATATACTAATTAAAGATTTTTTGTGTGGTAGAATAGAAGTGGCCAAAGCAACGTGGCACCAAATTAAATGCAACTCTGTAACCTCTTCATTATTGTGGTTGTGGTATGGATAACAACATTCATTTGTAGCTAAAAAATTTACGGTATGGATAAAATTAACACAAGAGAGGCATAAACTCCAAAAAAAAGTATTCAAGTTTTTCGCAAACATTTTTTAATTTTCTTAGGATATGTGTAACATGAAAATATTTTAAACATATATTTTTTTTTGTCAAAGAACTTGTATAATCACAAAATAAAAACATGCAATCTAAAATGAAGAAAAAAGTGAAATTAGATCGTTCGTCACAAATGTCTAAAAAATATCAGAAGAAAACGCATTTACAACACATTTTGCTTCGTTCAGAAACGTACATCGGTAGTGTAAATAAAATTACAGAACACCAATGGGTTGTAAACAGCAACAACAAAATGGAAAATCGGGAAATTACTTATGTGCCAGGTCTTTTGAAGATATTCGACGAGATCCTTGTCAATGCGTCTGATAATAAACAAAGAGACCCTTTGATGAAATCCATTAGAGTCTCTATAAGCAACAATACCATCACGGTCGAGAATGATGGTATGGGGATACCAGTCGTTTTGCACGGAACTGAGAACATTTACATCCCACAAATGATCATGGGTTCCTTATTATCGGGTGATAATTATGACGACTCCGATGAACGGGTTGTTGGCGGACGCAACGGTTATGGTGCTAAGCTGGCCAATATTTTTAGCACGACCTTTCAAATTGAAACCGTCGACTCCAAATCTGGCAAATTCTATTCGCAAACATGGGAAAAGAATATGAAAATGGTACATCCTCCAAAAATCAAAGCTTCCGGCAAAAAAAAAGATTTCACTCGTGTTATCTTTGCACCCGACCTTGCTAAATTTGGATTGACTTCAATTACTGAAGATATGGCGGCTTTATTTAAGAAACGTACCTTCGATATGGCAGGTACATCCCCAAGCGATGTCAACGTCTACTTTAACGGTGATAAAATTCCAGTCAAAACCTTTAAACAATATTGTCAACAGTATGTACCAGAAGATGTCAAACTAGTCCATGAAAAAATTAATGATCGCTGGGAAGTATGTATCGCTGTCTCAAACGACCAACAGGGTCGATCTGTTTCATTTTGCAACGGTATCTCTACATCAAAAGGCGGGTCTCACGTCAATTATTTGCTTGATGACGTTAGTAAAATTGTGGCGTCTCACCGAAGTCTGGTAGAATTAAATGTCCGACCGTCACAAATTAAGTCATCTGTCTTTATTTTTGTGAATGCAATGATTGTTAACCCTTCTTTTGATAGTCAGACAAAAGAAGCATTGACTACTCGTTCTAATAGCTTCGGGCCGTCACAATTCAAACCCAAATTATCAGCTAAAACATCACAGGCCATTCTAAAACGTTCTGGTATTGTAGATGAAGTACTTTTTTACGCAAAAGCGAAGTCCCAACGATTATTGCAAAGAAAGACCGCTTCTCGAAAAACTTCCAAAATCACTGGTATTCCTAAACTGGACGATGCTAAGAGAGCAGGCACATCACGTTCAGCGGAGTGCACCTTAATATTGACAGAAGGTGATTCTGCCAAGTCCTTGGCAATCGCGGGGTTGTCCGTGATTGGCCGTGATAATTTCGGCGTGTTTCCATTGAAGGGTAAATTGCGTAATGTCCGTGATGCCAGCAATGCGTCCATTCTTCAAAATGTGGAAGTTCAGAACATTATGAAAATAATGGGTTTGAACATTGGTCAACAATACGAAGATGTTTCGAGATTACGATACGGTTCCATTATGATTATGACAGACCAAGATCATGACGGGAGCCATATTAAAGGTCTCATTATCAATTTCTTGCATCATTTCTGGCCGTCGTTGCTGGCATTACCTAATTTCTTGCAGGTGTTTATTACACCAATTGTGAAATGTACCAAAGGGAATCAGGTTATGAAATTTTACACTACACCCGAATATAACACATTCGTTTCCAGTGTTAACATCAAACAATGGAAAGTGAAATATTACAAAGGTTTGGGTACTTCAAACGCGAAAGAGGCCAAGGAATATTTTTCTAATTTGGAAAGAAACCGCTTGCACTTTGAAGAGATCGATGCTGATGGTGGTCAGTTGATTGATCTTTGTTTCAGCAAGGCCAGAGTAGAAGACAGAAAGGATTGGATCATGGGTTACACAAGTGGTACATTTATTGATTTTACCCAGAAAAGAATGACCTACGAAGATTTTATCAATAAAGAATTGGTGATTATGGCAGTTGCATCGAATTTGCGAGGCATCCCAAATGTAATCGATGGCTTGAAACCGAGTCAGCGGAAGATTCTTTTCTCTTGTTTAAAAAGAAATTTGAAAGAAGAAATTAAAGTAGCACAATTAAGCGGTTATGTCAGCGAGCACGCCGCATATCATCACGGCGAAATGTCTTTGAATGGCTGCATTATTAATATGGCCCAAGATTTTGTTGGTAGCAATAACATTAACCTATTACGTCCCAATGGCCAATTTGGGTCGCGGTTACTTGGTGGCAAAGATGCGGCATCTCCGCGTTATGTTTTTACCAAATTGTCAGAATTAACCCGTCTTTTATATCACCCCGATGATGCAACGCTTTACACACATTTAGAAGACGACGGATTAACCATTGAACCGTATCATTATACACCTATCATTCCTATGGTATTGGTAAATGGTGCTGTAGGAATTGGTACTGGTTGGAGCACGAGTATACCGAGCCATAATCCAATTAACATTATTCAAAATATTGAATACCGATTAGATGGAATCGGTGTCAATCCATTGGTTCCATGGTATCGTGGTTTTACTGGCAAGGTTGAGTCGGTGGGAAGTGACTTTATTATGCATGGTGCATTTAACTGGAAATCAAATACGTGTTTGCAAATTACTGAATTGCCTGTAGGCGTATGGACATCGCCGTTTAAGGAGTTCTTGGAAAAGGCTGCAGCAGGAGAAGCGAAAGGCTTTAAAAAAGGTAGCATTACAAGAATTGTCAGTAATTATACTGATACATTGGTAGATTTTCAGATTCATTTCAACAATGATTTTGCCAAGATTTTGAAAGCGGATCCATCGAAAGTTTTGAAACTGTTAAAACTTGAGAAGAAGATTCAGATGTCAAATATGCACGCTTTCGATTCAAATGGGAAAATCAAAAAGTATGCAAATGCTTCTGAGATCATTGACGACTTTTTTCCAGTGCGTATGAGGTTATATCAAGGAAGAAAGGAAGCAATGGTTTTGGGTTATCAGCAAGAATTAACAAAAACCAATCAAACTATTAAATTTTTACAATTGGTGCTGGACAACACATTTGTTTTCAAAGGGCAAAACAAAAAACAATTGAAAGCTCAACTCAAATCTTTTCAATTGGAAAATGCAGAATTTTTGTTGCAACTTCCAATATTTAACCTAACCGATGAAAAAATGGCAGGACTTTTAGCTAAGAAAATTGAAGTAGAAGCATCTATGAATAACTTGCAGAGATGTAGTGTTCCAACGATGTGGAAAAACGATTTGAAAACCCTCCGAGAGGCATTGCAAAAAAAAACGCAACCAAAAGAGGTTACACGTAAATCATCTAAAAAAAGAAAACAATAAAAAAATAAATAAAATAATTAACACATATTTTTTTTTTGAACAATTATGTGATAGTACCTAACAACGAAAAATGGGTTCAAAAAATCAACTTCACTCGTAATAACTCATTCATTTGTGGCTTCTTTACTGTCTTGACTGTCTTCGCCCATGATGGTAAATCAGCAAATTTTATGGGCTTATCCGCTGTTTTGGATTTATCCACTGTTTTGGATTTATCCACTGTTTTGGGGCGGTTGTTTGCTGCTGTTTTGGGGCGGTTGGCCTTTATCCCGTCCACAATGCGCTTATTGTTTTGGGCTCTTTCTTTGGCTTTTTTGGCTGATATCCGTGTTTCAGCTGTAGTAGTAGTTGTTTTAGGCCTGTCTGGTGTATGTTGTAGTTTTTTGATCTGTTCTGTGAGTTTTCTGTTGCGATTTTTACATGCTAACGTCTTAAAATTTGCTTTGTTTTTCAGTTTACGCTCCTTATCGTAATAGTTATGCCATAGTTCTCTATACGCATCCTTACCGATTTCTACTTCGTTTTCTAGTTTTACTACTTCGTTTTCTAGTTGTACTACTTCCTTTGCTAGTTCTTCCATTTTTTCTTTTGTTTCTAGTTTACTTTCACGAGACTTACTTAGTTCGGACAGTAATGCTGCTACCCGTTTATTTAAAATAGTAACTTTTCCCTCTTTTTCCTTGATCTCTTTTAATTTGTTGTTTTCTTTGTCCAATTCCCTTTGTCTTTTTTGTAAAACTTTTTCTTTTGGCAACCCAATAATAGTTGTTGACTTGTCTGTTGTTGACCTAGGAGTTGTTGCAACAATCATATCTAATATTATAATTTTTATTATATATACATGTTTATATGTTAATATAGTTGACACATATTCATGTTTTTTATAATATATAAAGACCAAAGAACAAAAAAAGATGGATAATATTCAACTACAGCTACTATTTGCTATAATATCAATTGAAAACAAAAGCAAAACTAAAAAAGTCCAAAAAACATGTAAACAGCGCAAGAAACCGTTAGTACGACAATTTAAGAGACCGATCCAAAACAGACGTGCTAATAGACATATCTTTACAAATAAGGATATGAAAATGTAGGATTAGGATTTAGAAATTTAACTACCCAATGTATATATAGCTATTTTTTATATAAAAATGACTCCGTCATCCTCTAATATATCGCCATCACCATCTTCTTCTACTATATCACCGTCATCTACTATATCACCATCACCTGCTATCTCGCCATCACCTGCTATCTCGCCATCACCTGCTATCTCGCCGTCTATGTCAGTACCGTCTATCTCGCCATCACCTGCTATCTCGCCATCACCTGCTATCTCGCCATCACCTGCTATATATCCGTCATCTATTATCTCGCCATCACCTGCTATATCGCCGTCTATGTCAGTACCCTCTTCAGCACCGGTTGTCCCTGTTATACCGGCACCGGTTGTGCCGGCACCTTCCATGTTTACAAGTTATCAACTGTTATACATGGGAGTTGAATGCGGTTCGGAAGATATATTCCAAGGCGAAGAGTTAAGTCTGGAGGAATGTGCTCAAACATGTTCTGAAAATAGATATAGTTCGTTTTTTATCTATGCTGAACATAATGGTAAATGCTATGCGGAATTGACAGCCACGCAGGACTGTAATGAAGGTTTTATCAGCAATAGTAGCTATAACTTTTATGAGTTGACAGATGTGCTATCACCGTCATCTAGATCCATTACACCGCAATCTTCTGACCCTGCCAATGTATTTCTCATCCTTTTAGTAATCATGTTAGTACTGACCTGTTTACGGTTCTGTTTTTACAAACGAAATAAAGAGGCAGAATATACTAATTTACAAACTACTTTTGACCCATTCTCGGTGGAAAACGAACTTGTAGGAGTTGTGGAAGAACAAATACCAGAAGGTAATAATTCAGAGATCGAAATACCAGAGATTGGAGGTAGCGTTGTACCAAAAGTATAATTATATGTATAACATATATTTTATTTTTACGGTGTTATTATTTGTAGAATAAAAAAATGTTTGCCCAAGGAATTCAGATTATAAGGGATTTGATTCAAGGGATTGGAGGTGTCTCCGTTACAGTAGATAGTAGTCTTTTACAATTAAATAGTGGTGAAGATATTACTCCAACTAGTTTAGAAACAGATGAATATGTTGTTTGTTTAGTAGGTGATGGGCATAGCGGTGATGGTTGTACTTTAATCATTAACAATAATGCAGAGCAAATTTTAACATCTGTTCTTCAAACAAAAGAGTTGGAGGTTGGTTTTCAACTGTGTCAGGATCTTTGTTCGAAGGAATTCTCTGGAGCTATGATTGCAATAACTTTATATAACAAATTAACACGAGAGTTAGAAATCATTTCGGCCGGTGATATTTCGGTCTCTGCTTACCAAAATGATCAAATGATTTGGTCACAGCCTATCCATGATTGTGAAACAATTAATCAATCTGAAGAATTAATAAACCAATTGCACAGCTTCGGAATAACACAGGCAGACAAATGTCTTCAAATGCTGCCACAAAAAGATGGTCAAACAATGTGTTTAGAACAGAAAGAGAGCTATTTTCTGTGGGGGGCAAATTGTCGTATAGCAGCATGTTCTTTTTTAGGACACCGGAATAAACCAAGATTACCACCATTTAAACGCTCTTTGAGTATACCAGAAGGTTCGTGGCATCTGACTATGACTTCAGACGGTGTTGCAGATGTGATACATCCAGAAAATAAACTATTAACTAATTTTGAAACAACAGCGGAGTCCATCGTGCAAGCAGCTAAAACTAGATGGATTGAACCACATTTTGACCCATTACCAGAAGAAGAACACAGTTGTTATAATAAAGATGGTTATTTCCGACCAAACGAACAACCAAGTACCTTCTATTTGAACAATGATATCATTCAAGTACAAACATTCAATTCAGATGGGACTGTCTATGTACAATTGGGTAGTGGCAGTGGGGGGATAGTAAATCAAGTCGATATTTGCGAGAAAAATGGAGGTGCTGATGATATCAGTTGTTTAATAATGAAGGTACATAATTAATCCCTATTTAACAGGCATTTTTTTAATACAAAATGGACAAAGCAAAGAGAAATGAATTATTAGAAAAAAAGAAAAAACGCCAACAAGAACGTAAAAAGAAAAGAAAAGAAAAAAATTATTATAAACTAAAAGTAATTGAAGAAATAGAAGAAGTTGAAGAAATTAAAAAGAAAGAATAATAGTATAAACTACAATACCAACTGTTCCTGACACTGAGTCTGATATAAGGGAAAAAAAAAATCTATATTCACTTACACACCTCATAACTTTATATAATCTACCCCCTACCTAACTACTTTTGAACCATGGTTACTGCTTTGCTAAATCATACAATTGTTACACATAAATATCAAGATGCTAAATATGAAAACCGAAAATTATGGAACATCTACCATCTTTTTTTGAATGCATCTCAACGCTATTCAATAATTTTTGATTTATTTGAAGAATACCCAAATATCATCCACAAATTGAACAAATTAAAAACGCCAAACAGAAGACAACTGTACTACAAACAGGAAAAGGAGTGTCGTTTGATAATCTATGCCCAATTAAAACAACTCAAATCTAAAGAGCGAAAAGCAAAACGTAAAATGGATAAATCATTAATTTTCAACAGCTTTGCCTATTTAATTTTTCACAGCAAAGGTATTAATTTAGAATTTACTAGAGAGAGAATTTTAAGTTATGGAATATAAATTTTTATTATAAAAATCATTTTTTTTTCATTAATTATTTAATTATCTAACCGCCTACGGCGCGTGTTCTTCGGTCATTAAGGAGCACAGCCAGCGTATGGTGTATCGACAGCGGTACAGGCAGGAACAATACAGCCAGCGTATGGTGTATCGACAGCGGTACAGACTGCTAACGTACAGCCAGCGTATGGTGTATCGACAGCGGTACAGGCAGTAACAATACAGCCAGCGTATGGCGTATCGACAGCGGTACAGACAGGAACAATACAGCCAGCGTATGGTGTATCGACAGCGGTACAGGCAGGAACAATACAGCCAGCGTATGGCGTATCGACAGCGGTACAGGCTGCAGGAGTACAGCCAGCATATGGTGTATCGACAGCGGTACAGGTATTGTCACAGCCAACGGGCGTATCGACAGCGGTACAGGGTACTGTTTTTACACTTTCTACAACAAAATCGCCATTATCAGTTGGGCAACTCACGTCGCAAGACGCCCAAATCGGTTCATTTACAGAAACATTTAATTCGGAAACCGTACGTGCTTCGGGGCCAGCAACAAGACAGCCTTTTGATGCCCACCAACTCTGGTTGTCTACTGCTTTACATCGATTTTCTTCACTAATGACCTCAAAACTTGCGTCCATTTCCTCACACTTAATTTCGCACGATCTAAAGCCATCAAAAGGCTCAATGTCACCCAAATCTGTGACGTTGGATGCGTTAAACATTGTAACGCTGCACCCCAACTCGTTCCAATCTGCATGGCTTGTTTTTGCGAGGCACTGATTAATTGTTCGCGGAGCAAACAGTACGTTCGCCAGCAGAAAAATGCCCAAAAAAGTTTTGGACGTCAAAGACATAAAATTATATCCAGTTTCGATAATTTGATTGAAAAATGTGCTTGTTGTGCTGTATAAAGTAATCCAAATCAATTGAAACAATTGCAAAAGGCCGAAAGCCATATACATAATCGCAATCGTCCAAATCATTATGGATACAAAAGCTGGCGGCCCTTCGCCGCCGTCCGCTTCGGACATTTCGACGGAATGGTTGAATTTTTGAAAGATCAAAAACCAAACAGCGCCCATCGCAAACCAACCTAGTAAATGAGAAAACCAAGCAGTTTTAAACATGGTCTTTTTCAATTGTTCGGCAATTAATCCAAGCAACATCACGATAATAGTTAACGCTGCGATAGAAATGATTTCCAATCTTGAATCAATACCCAAAACCAACGCGATAGCAACTTGCATCAACGTGGCAGAGATTGAATATTCGATCATTCGCAACATATTAGTGCCATCTTGCATGACTTCGTCAACGTATCTTTGGCGAATACACCTACATCCCCTCAAACTGTCGAACAATCCCGTAAAGCCGGTTTGTTTACCACTTGCTCTTTTGCTACAACAACAAAAAATCGGGAAATTCCAATCAAACATGGCAAGTGTTTGAAATAAAAACGATAATAAATGAAACCAAATGATCAAATTGAACAGAGAAACTGTAGCTGTAGTGGTCGAACTATAAGAAATACAGATAGTTGTATTACCTGCTTGTATGGGTCGTGCATCAAAAGAATTAGCTGGCATATTCGTAGTGCACATATTAGTGCCAGTTTCGTTAGTCCATGCTTCGGAAATTTCTTTCAAATCATAGACGACATCATCCTTTGTAAAAAAGTAGATCACTGTGACAAGAGTGTTGATTAAATGACCGATTAAAGCAAGGTAATTAACTGTCCAAAAGAAAGGGGGCGACCGCCATCGACAACACTCTGTGCCACAACAAACTGTTGGAATGCATGGTAAAAACGTTTCTCCCATACATGTGCCACAATCGGGCGCCTCATCCTCGGGATTATCAAAGTAATTAGCAAATGAAAAGTGTGTTACCTCGTCGGATTTTGTAGTACTATTCTGAATAGTATTTTTCTTAAGTAATGGTTGTCCTTCAATATCTTTTGTTGCGTCTGTCATGAGTGTTTTAAAATTGAAATGGTAGAATATATAGTGTGTTTCTGTTGATTTCTGTTAATGTGTAATGCAATTTATTTACTTGATACAAAACGGAATAGATGCTAAAATAGGTCATCCTTTTTGTAATAGACCATCACGCAATTGATTCGATGTATATGGTGCCCTTCGCACCGTTGTCATCCTCTACAACGGACACTTGCACAATTCACTTTTTTTTGGGTCTCCGACTAATTGATATTACGCCGCCCAAAAACGGCGCGTCAGGCAAAGTTTTCTTCTGGACTATTTACATGTCTGTCCAGATTGTAAAATGCAAGAACGCCAAGACAAATGGCGGCAGAAACTAATGGGTACCCCCAAAGAAATTAAATATAAGAGAAAGATCTATTCCAAGTATATTCAGGGTCATACTAAGCTGGATGACAGTATTTTACAAACTATTCGTGCTGATATCCCCCGAACTTTTGCCGCAAGTCAAACAACCAACGCTGAGACTGTCTCTGAATTGTTAGTAGAATATGCTATAATACAAAATGGTGATAGTTATTTACAAGGATTTTCTTATTTTATGACAGTTGTGCATCATGTCTTTCATGATTCATCGTATAGAAGAGCTGATATTTTCTATTGCTTTGCAAATTTGATTGGGTTGATCCGACCTTTAATGCCAGATTTTAATGCTAAGTGGTTTACCTGGAATCGAAACTATTGGATCTCCGATTTACTACACAAACTACAAGCTCGTCGTCCATTATTAGCCAGTATTCTTAATCAAGAAATGGAAGTTTTTTCTTCTATGTTGATTTTGAAATGGTATTTTTTGTGGTTTTCCCAAAATATTGTCTTTTCTGAGATATTGGAGTTATGGGACTTTCTATTAACACGTCCTAAAGAAACATTAATGCATACATATAATTGTATTGCTTATGAAATTATTAATCAGGCAGCTGATGATATTCTCTATCAGAATAATGGAGAGCCTATACCAATAATTTATAAAATTTTAGATTTAAAAATAAGCAACATCCCAAACCTTATACAGTTAGTTCGCAAAAACGCATAGCAATGTGCCATGTGCAATACCAAGTAGTTACAAAAAAAGTATCAAGTTTTGGAATCAAAAATTTAGGTTACACTGTTGTTTATAGCGTTTTTGTTTCAAAAAAAACTTTTCAGAGTATTCGAGTTTTTTTTCTGAACAGCGCGTCAAGGCATAATTTCATCATATGTAGAGAATATATTTACCGAAACATCGAATTTCTCGTTTGGTGTTTCGGTAAATATATTCTCTACATATGATGAAATACAGATCTTTTGACAAACTCCCCTTTTGCTATTGAAGTTTTTTTTTTGAAAGGTTTTTGAATTAGATAATAGAAGGTATAAACATGTTCAATATCAAAATAAAATGAAGCAACGAGAAACTTCAGTAGAAACCAATATAATAAATATAACGATGGTTGCTTCTGTTACTACGGCTTTCTGTATGGTAATATTGACCTTTGCACTCGTTGCTAGTATTATTTGGTCGGTAAACACGGTAGATGGATTGCGTAGTACATACCACCCCGATAAAATTAGTAGCATTGTGGATCAAATCAGTGATACTGTTAATGTTTTACACAGTACTACCCATATGCTTCAATCTAATCATGTAGAATTTGACCCAGTTATTGAGTTTCAAAACTTTGCTGAAACTTTAAAGCTATTGGTGGATGCATTAGAGGAAGTACCAATGGTTGTTGGCGAAGCGGCGGCCTGGAGAAATATGAGTACCTCGTCACTGACACATCTACGAGATATAGTATTAAAATGGTAATTATTTTTGATTAATTATATCCATAATTGCAGACCAGTTGTCAAGCAATCCCTCTTCACCCCAACGCGAAAGTTCAAATCCAGCTGCTAATGGATTGATGTCAGCATTGACGTCAGTATTTTTGATATTATGTACCCTAGTAAGATAATTCTCTAAATATTCCTTAGCATCATTCTGTGATACAAAGTTTTGTTCTGGCAGAAAACCGTTGAATTGTACCTCCCCATATGGATTTGTTAGTTTGATTATTTTAGCGTCTTTATCGTCTATTGTTAAAAATTCTGGATAGTGAGCAAGCATAGCTGCAATAGTTGGAAATGGATCACGATTCAACCTACCTTGGTTAATAGCTTCGAATAACTGCTGTGCGTCAAACTTGAATGCCTTTGAAGAGAAGGCATTTGTCATGACATTCCTTTCGTCATCTGTCTCTTCGAGATCGTCCCGGGAGATAATAAACCAAGGTTGCCATGATACCGTCCCTCTTTTTTCATCTTTACGACCGAGCCAAAAATCGGGTTGGCGCTCGGGTTGGCTCTCATTCTCTTTGGTTTCACCATGCGCATCCAGTGGTATAAACTGGGCATGAATCTCTTCTGCAATTCCTTTTATAACACGCTCCTCCAAGATTTTAAAAGCGGAATTCTCACGTAACCCAATTCTATTGTAACGGTATTCATTTAAAAAATCAAATGAATTTTTGTCAAAAATGGGCGGTAAGATAGCTGTTAGATCAACACCGTCAAACGTTAATTTACCTTGCAACAACGGCACCTTTATATTAAGAGGTACTCTATCTTCAACATGTGTAGCTATAAAAGGAGTACCATCATCTTTCTTTTTAATAATAATAAAAGCGACACCACTATATCTAGGAGCCTCCAATGTTGCGCCCTCTTGGAATTCATAGCTATTAAGTTTAAGATTGGAGTATATGTCCTTTATTTGTCTTTCTCCAGGTTCCCGTTTTCTCTTGGGTGGTTCTGCACTTTGAAAACGATAAGAAGTGTTTCGTACTCCGTTTGTTGATAGAGTTCTCCTGGTTCCCGGGGTCTTGAAAAGGATTGTTTTCGGAATTGTCTTTGTAAGTTGTATTTTTGAAAAGTCATTAAAAACCGACATAATATAATACTATAACTATAGATATATTTATAGTATTAAAATGGTAAATTTTCATAATTAAATATATCTACAAATAACTCCCAGATTAACGTGCTTAAATTTGTCTCTTCAACCTTAGCCACCATCATGGATCCAATCCAATTAAGCTGACCTGCGGAGACAGCTATAGTGGGATCAGCCAATAACTGTTTAACAATGAGTACTCTCTTAATAAACTGTAAATAGGTTAACGTATCTGCCAATTCAGAAGTCTGTTCGGCATTACAAACTGCAGAACCATGAGCAACCCTCGCATACGCTTCGTTTTGACACTTACTACCCGGTGGTGATGAAAACCTTTCAAAATAAGTATCTATTGTGATACCTTTCCTCATGTACATATTGAATACTGCATAGTTTCTAATATCAGCCAGTCTAAAATTGTTTTGTCGGCGCTCCGCGCCGTTTTTACCGGTGACTTGTTGCAATATAATTGCTGCGCTTGCTGAATAAGATCCGGTCTGTGTATATTGTATAGCACATGTTAATATTTGTTTGAGTATTGTTTTAAATGCGGTCGATTCTGAACAGAATTCGTTTTCCATTGCCTGTGTAAAGAAATGCTCAATTATATTTCCTGGATTGGTACAAGTTAATGTTTGCATCGATTTTCTTAACTTTTCAATCTGATCAAGCCATATTTTATGTCCACTAATCTTATGTCCACTATCTTGCTTTATCATTCTTATTTCCAAGTGAACACTATTTATAATAAATTATACTAAACTGGTGGATTTATGAGTATAAACTTCAGGATAGATATAAATAAATGAAAGTTTTCCTTCTTTTTTTATTATTTATATTCTCACAATCCTGTCCCGTTTCTCACAAAGAAGCATTTGAGTGTTTATTACAAGACAAATGCCTTAATAAAAGACAGATCCATCGGCGAACAAAGTTAAAGTCCCGACTCCAACGTTCTTATATCCTTGCGAATGAAGGAACTAAATATGAAAAACTTTTCACGGATTGTGATCAGAATAAAGACGGTTGTATTGATATTGATGAAGTTATCACTACCGACGGATGTCAGAGATCTTGTCGTTGGTTAACTACTCTCTCTGATCTAGCTTGTTAATTCTAACCTCTTCCTGAAGTATAAAGGCGCCAATGTTCTAACTGTATTCTCCGCAGCATAAAAGCCAATTCTTTTTAAAGCATTGCTATTAATAATGTGAATATTCCGCGATGGGAAAATACTCACTGTATAGGTACTACCTTTCTTTTGAATTGGCAACAACTGCTGTAATCGACGCGTAAAAGGTGGTTCATACCGTAATACAAATTCTTGGATCGTTGATCTTATTGTATTGAGATCCTTTTCTAAAATGATAATATTAAACTTTTCCATTTATTACCTATTCTATCTTTTTTATACCTCCAAATTGGGAATAGTTTAATCATATTTTTTTTTGTTTTTAAAAGTATTAACCAAAAAATCAATATATATAAAAACCATGTCTCTAGTCACTCCAATGAAACAATGGCAATATTTACTGGGGGATGATGTTTGGGTGAACTGTTCACCCGAAAACTGCGAACTTCTACAGGCGCGTCTTTCTAACCCCACCTTGGAACCTATTTTCCTACAAAATAAACAAGGGTTGTTGTGGGGTACTCCAGAAAATAACCAAATGAAATTTCGTTTTAACCATGAAAATGAGATTATCCACAAAAGTACTGTCCGTATCGGTATCCAAACGGGAGAAGTGCCTATCCATGTAATTGAATACCGTAATCTTAATAATATCCAATCGCATCTCTTAATCCCCCCTCAAGCTCAAACACTAATTACACATATCGCCAATAAACCTACTGCCAAAGAACATTTAAATGTCCAAATAGGTACAGAATGTTTAGTAGCTTTTAATGGGAAAATATGGATGGAAACGGTAAAAGGTCTTGCGCCCTGTCGTTATGGTCTTACCAATTTATCTTACTGGCAATTTCGGGACATTACCCGTTCTCGTTATTCCTGGATTTTCAAAGGCCCATTTCGTCAAAAACGTATGTACATGGCAGTAAGAAAAACAGCTTTAACACTTCCAGAGGAAGAACAACAAGAACTTTTGGAGTTATATGATCATATATTTGATGCGGCTGATGACACTGCAACCGAATACGGCCCATATCAATTCCAAGATTTCCTTATAGCTAGAGGACGTTTCACTCTAGCTACTACTTTAATGGACACATTCCATCAAATTGACTGTGATGAATGGAAACCATTTAGTGCTACCCAAAATGCCAAAATTGAAAGTCATCGACAACGGAAACTACCAGGGGTTAAGCTGAATATTGGCGGGGAGATTTTTCTGATTCTATTTGAGTCTGGAGCAGGTTCAAGCGGTTCGAACGCCGTCCTTATTCGCCCATCTCGTTACAACAAGATTTTAAATACAATTGAAGAACAATTCGAAGAAAACTGCTTGCGTGATCTATTTAACGCACTATTGGAAATCGGGATTCACCCTGTTAGTTTTTTGAATGCGGAAAATCAAGAAGACTTACTGACACCAACACAGTCTATAACAATTAGACCTCTGTTACATAAAGCACAACACCACACCGAATATATGGGTACTAGAATTCAACAAGTAATGCCCGCACTTCTCAATAAATTTAAAGAATGTGAGATTAAAATGACAACAGAAGAAAGCATTAATGCTAAAAATCTCTGTCCAACTATTGCTTCTACCATGCAAACCGGTCTCTCTGTTCCGATTGGACAGACACAAAACTTTCAAGAAATGATAACATTTATTCACCGGCAACAGAGTTGGATTGTACCAACCATCACAAATTCAGTTAAACAATGCAATATTTGTTTAGAAACGGATAGTTCATGTACATTATCACATTGTGGTACTAATGGTGCTTGTTTAAAATGTTGGTGTGATTCACTCGTCGCAAATCATTTCAAATGTCCATTCTGTAGGCAAGAGGTCGATAACGGTCAATTATGCATTCTGATCGATCCGGCATCTACTGTATCGCCCAGGAGATCCAAAAGGAGAAAGACTTCGAAGTAGTGCAAAATAAATAACATTTAAAATATCTGTATAATAAATGTTAATCATATATTTTTTTTATGTAAGGATATTAAAGAATCAGCAAATATGACAAGAAAATTTAAATGGCAGATAAATGCTTCGGCAGTAGGCAAGCTTTTAGGATTTTTTGGCAAATATGCTCAGAATCAAGCGATGGCGGAAAACTGGCATATGAATCTAAAACGTATGCCTAGATTTAATGCAACACCTAGTTTTGTACCTACAGAACCAATATTAGATGAAGTCATTATTCAAGAAATTCAAAAACAACCAGTTTATGAAAAAATGGTTACTGCAGCAGTTGACCAAAAAATAGATCAGGTAGAAGCAACAATGGCGATTAAAAAAGAATCAGTGGCTAACAATAAGCGTACAGTAGCTACTGTTGTCGAATTGGAGAGAACCATTAAAAGAGCAAGAAAATATCGATCAATTGTTAATTTTACCAAGAAAAGTCGAGGAATTGATACTTGTTCTCAAAAGGGTTACTTTTCAGTAGGTGCGAAGATTTACTATAAGAAAAGTCGCCGAACTGCAATTCTTTCATCTATTGAAAAAGCAGAGAAAGACGGATGGATACAACCAGAAACAGTTCAAAAAATGCAAGAAACAATCGTTCTCCAAAAAAAAGAAGTTCAGAAGACCGAACAAGTTGTTAAACATGTTGAAAGAATTATTACGAAAAAAATTAATACCACAAGGGGTATTGTTATGGAATTAACCGATCTCCAAAAGGTACAGCTTTTACATCCAAATGTTCAAGCTGGTAATGACTCTGCCAAATTTCTTTCTGTAAAGAGGGAGAGTGGACAATACAATGGGTTTGTCATTGGTAGAATTGATGGTTATGACACAACAACACGTAGCATATATGAACTTAAGCATCGAAGAGCCAAATTATTTAACGAAATTAGAAGATATGAGCAAGTCCAGTGTCTTCTATATTTGAAAATGTATAGCAATTATGATAAACTCACTTTGGTTGAGACATTTAAAGAGGAACAGCGTTATTACGATGTACAGTTCCAAAACGACACATTGTATTGGAAGAAAGAGAATGAGACTGAATTTCACGAGGGGTTACGTTGGGAAGTGATTGCAAATGGTCTTAAGTCTGTAGTTGCATTGTTCAATCGCGCAGAAGTAGACGAACAGTATCGACAAACGCTTGTAGATAATTTATTTTAAATAAATATCAAATAATTTTTTTCTCTATTACTATTGATGGATACATCGGTCAGACAGCGGATATGGCTCTCCTTTTGTTTTAGGTAATTTCTCTAAGTTGATTATAATTCGCTCATATAACTGATTTATCTCTTCTGATGTAGAGACAGAGGTATAGGACATCTGCTTGATAATAGCAAAGTTAGTAGCATCATTTACGAACACTTCTGGAGTCTCATTGTTTTGAATACCAACTAAAAAACTCAAACAAAGTTGTTTTCGACAGGAATTGAAAGTACGATAAAATTGTTCAAGACTATAAAATGTCGATCTATCCGACATTTTAAAGACAAAGATAACCACATCCGAATCAGCCATATCAAATTGATTATTTGATTCACAGATGGTTAAAGTCTTCTGTTTATCTCCCTTATGTTGAATGATTCTCTTTTTGTTAACCGTCTCTGCACCAACTATAGTTATTTTGTACATTTCATTCTATAACTAATTCCTATTTATAGTCAACTGTCTAAATTATTTGAATTTACATCCATATATCGTCTCAATAGGCCAATTTCAAGATAGGTATTCGCGACGTACGGGAAAAATTAGGGCTCCACAGCTAACCACCACATCAGACAACAAAGTCCGAAGAAAACAGAACCGCAGACTGCCAAAATAAATGCGTGCATTGTTGAAAAGCTTAAACCTTCTCTTTTTTCGATACATCGAAACATTTGTGACAGGTTGGCAATTTCAGTAAACAATTCGATTAATTCTATCGCTCCTGTTGTTATGCATACATAAGAGAACATCGCTAATTTACTAATACCATTATTGTTGTCATATAGATTATAACAGTCGTACCAGTTGAAGGAAAGGAACCAGGTAGGGGGTTTTACACTCATGACAATAAAAGCCCCCAATATAATATTGATTATGGCAAAATACAAATTCAACTGGCGTTTCAAAAAAGCAAATGAAATGCATATCAGACTGAAATGTCCCATCAATACGCTCAAAAATAAATCAGATTGAAACAATCGGCACGATCCGACGACTAAAGTCCCATCCGACATTTGCTCATTTACAAATGAGTGCCAAACACTCAAAGAAAACAAAAGAACTAAAACTCGTAAAATACTAAATAAATTGTTCATTTTTGTTATGTGGCTTTGTTAAATACTGTTATTTTACCGAAACAAATAAACATAATTTTTTTATTCTTTATTTAATTTTTCTTTTTTTATTCTCCCCAGTCGTTTCAATCATAGATCGACCACGTTTGTGACTGATTTTCACAAAATTTTGATAGCATTTTGTCTCTGTAAACTGAGTCGTATCATGACTAATAAATAGACAAGTTCTACCTTGCATTTGTCCACACCATTCTTGTAAGACATCTTGTACCGATTTAACACCCAAAACATCAAGGGAACTAGTTGCCTCATCAAGGACAATGAAAGGGAAATTATTCGGATATAATTGTTTGAATGCTAAGAAATTTGCTAATTGACAACGTTGATATTGACCACCAGATAAAATCCCATCATTTTGACTACTTTTAATTTGTCGAATCAACCGTTCTTTTTCATCAAAATAAGCTACCATTGAAATCCCGGAATTTCCGAACAATTTTTGAAGCCAAACTGTAGTAATATTGGCTAATTTATTCACAACGAAATCTAAAGCATAAGTCTGAATCCCTCGAGGCCCACACCAGGCCAGAATGGCTGCCGTTGACTCCGTTGAAGCGAGCTGTTGTAACCGTAATTGATTAAGTAATACTATTTCTAATTCTAGGTCATTGCTTTCTTTTTCCGAGGCTGAAAATGGGCAGGTTTCCTTTGAAACTTGCTGTAAATGTTGTTGTGAACGAAGTTTTGTTTGCAAGAGTGCTTGCTTAAGCTTAACTGCAGTTTTATATTGAGCCATGGCAGCAGTAAAATGTTCAGTGGACTGTAGTTTTTCATTTAATGTCTGTAATTCAATAGCTAATCTCGATCTTTTCTTGTTAATTTGAAGTGAAACCTGAGCATATTCATGTAATTGGATTGCTTTTTGAGCAGTAGCCAAGACTATGACAGCTTGATCCATTAGCTTTTTACTAGTAATCGTTTTTTCAGAGGCATTTGTAATGGCTTCTGTCATTTGCTCTGCAAGTGAACTATCCACATTGTCGAATTTTCGATGACAAGTATTACAAATACCAGCTGTATTAAAATGTCGAAGGGTATGTCTGGCTTGTCGCAGTGTGGCTATATTAACATGGTATTCGGAGCTATTTCGTTCTTGAGCTGCTTTTAATTCCGTAATATTTACAGGTTTTTCTGGTAATATTTCGGGCAAGTCTGGAATATTATTAAGTCGTGCTTGACAGGTAGCTAATTCGTTTCGTTTCTGATTAACATTGGATCGAAGTTGATCTATGTTTACCGATGTGATTGGTTGTACAGGGATATTGCATTTCTCAAATTGAGCCTCTGCCCGTTGTAATTCTGTTGTCGATTGTACGATTCGTTGTTGCTGTTGTTCTAACCAATGTTGTTGTTTTTGTTTTTGTTGGATATATCTCTCTTTGGCTGTTTTCTGTTGTGCAGTCTTCATTTGTAACTGCAGTAAAGTAGATTCTAAATTCTTTTTGTTTGTTTTTTGTAACTGTTTGGCTTTCTCATGTAAAGCAATCCATGTCTTCATTTGAGCAAAAGGTGCTATTTCTGCTTTAGCTGCTATATCGCTTGCATCCAACCAACGTGGAGAAGATTTCTGTGTCCATATACTATTATTCTGTAGATATTTATGTAATTGGGTAGCTGAATATTCTAGTCCGAAAATGTCAATAGCAATAGCCTTTTGGGTAGCTCCAATGGTAGAACGAGTTACATTTAACCCGTTAATCTCCAACAGTAAGGTTGTTTTTTTCTTATCAGAGAGAGTTCTAGTTACTTTCCAAGGGACGTTGTTGACAGTCCCTGAAATAGCAACAGTGCAACTTGGCATATTTGTATGGATGACACTACCACCAAATGTTAATGACCCGCGACCGTCAATAGAGCCTGTCAATGACCAAAGAAAGGCACCGGCTGCTAACATCGATTTCCCTGCTCCGTTCGAGGAATTAATCTGTTCGCATTCTCCCGAAATAAGAGTAAAGCCTTGTCCTTGTAGAGCTAAAGTGAGTTGACCTTTAAATGGGCCAAAGGATTGCATTTCTAACTTGATTGGTCGAACATCGGTAGCGGTGATATTTTCTTCTAATGTTGGTAATTCTTGCAACCATTGAGAAACCGTTTGCCAGGAAGCAGAGTCCATGTCAACGTTTGTTCGTTGACCGTAAGCTTGCAACATTTGCATTGAATTTAAGGTGTTATTATTGGCAATTCTGGTTAATATTGGTGCAATCGGTTTTTGTATTTGAATGTTGATTCCTTTGGCTTCTAATTCTGCAATTAAATGTAAAACATTTTCAGTTGCTTCAACGGTAACACTGACACGGTCACCAGCACGTAATTCAGTATGACGACGTTTTAACTCTTCCAAGTCCCATTTAAATTGATGAGGGCCATAATCAATCGGTATTATATGGTCTAATTTACAACCATTGAGAACTACTAACCCCTTTTTGTCTTCTGCTTCTGATAACGAGAGTTGATACGGTGAACCTAAATATCGAATATTACGAATAACTTGTGGTGTATGATAATGACCAGTATATATTGGTATCGTTGTAGGTAAATCGGACATTTTTAACCCCTCCGTACTGAGTTTGGAAGCATTCAGCATAAAACCCACTATATCTAGATGAGCAAAGATAACATCGATATCGGGATGTTCTGTAATAATTGTTTTTAATGTTTCATTGTTTCGTCGCCAAGGAATGAATAGTTGTCGGTCAATGACGGTTGGTTGATCTAAAATGGTTATTAAATCATTACAGTAACCGAATGGAGTTAATCCATGTTCGGATTCAGCAGCGTCCATATAATCATGATTACCCGGGAAAAAAATAGTAGGTACATCCCATTCATGTGAAAAGAAATGCATTAATGCGTTTAACATGTCTACTGGTAAGGTACCCTTTGAATAGACAGTATCAAACAGGTCACCCAGCATGTATACCTTGGCATTTAATTTTCGAGCTTCTTGTAGAATTCTTTGAAGGACTTGCATACATGTTTGGAAGGTAGATGGTGACAAATGTAGGTCAGAAAATAATATAATTTTCATTTTTAGTTTACTTTTTATTCTAATAATTATTATAAATAAATATATGAGTAATATATTCTTCTTTTTGATGACGGTCGCCGTCGATCAGTGTACCCATTTGGGTCTCGAAGGGGGGATTACTGTAGTTGTCCTTAATCGTATAATCTCATTCTTTAAAGACACATTTTCATTATAAAGATTTAGACAAAGGGCTGATAATTGTGCATTAGTAATGGTTATTGAAGGAATATGGGGTGCAATAGGTGAAGGATTATTGGGTGCAATAGACGAGAGTTGTAAACTTTTTAGCGAAGAAATAATCTGTTCCATTTTTTTGTGAAATTATGGATGTATTTATACTAAACTATTTTTTCGAATTACCAGTATTTTGAAAAAAAGAGGCTAAATCCATAGTTGTTTTGCTTTTCTTAAGCTTGACTATTTGAATCGGTCTCTCCGATACCTTTCTTTTCTTTGTTCGGGTAGTATTTGTTACAAAGTTAGACATCATCTTATTTGCTACTGAATGTACATTCTTAATACTTTTAACTTCAAAGATACTATTTGAATTTTGCATAACCATTTCAAAAATACGCTGCATTGGCTGACGTAGTTGATTAGATAAAATCCAACGGGTGTCAACTACATAAGTACCATTTCGAACTTCTTCCGGTGTAATTGCTAGATCTGCTGTCTTCTCACCTCTTGACCGTGGTCGAATACAATATTCAATGCGATCACCCGGTTTGGGAGCAATATGTGCTGGTTGTGTATCTATTAATTTCTGTGCTAAATTGACATGTGCGCTTGGGTTTTTATAATCGCATGGTCTCCGTGTTAATTGTTTAGACATCGTTAACAGTTCCAATGGTACTTTGTTTTGTAATAATTCTACCACTACATTGCGAGTATAGTCAATCGCACCTTGTACATTACCTTCTTTGCAGAGTAACTCTAAAACTCTTTTCTGCGTTTTATTAACAATAGGTGCAAAATCCCTCCGAATACATTCGAATCCTTTCACATCTAATTTTGGAGCAAGTCCTGGTTCAAATTTATGTCCAGCATATCTTTTTTTTCCTTTGAGAAGAATGGGATAATAGAATTTCTCATATTCTAAATCGTTCGGTGGCAAAAATGCTTTGGTACAGAACTTGCCCATTTCAATGCCAATCTTATCTACTCGAGCAATTAACTCTGCCCGAGAACAGTTAGTATCACACATAGAAGTGGGGATATTAGCAAAGACAGAATCCTAAGAAAAAAAAAAGAAAAGATTAGTTAAATAAAAAAATAACATGTCGCGAACAATAATATCCTTACCGTGTCGCCGTATACAATTTCAAGCCCATGATCTTTGTATTTTTCTTCACACATAAACTTGGTGTGATTAGCCATACCTCGACCAACCCGTGTAACGGACGAAGCGATACGTTTTTCACCCAAGTACCCCATACCGGCACCAGTAAACCCGTATACGGAATTAGCACAGACTTTTAAAGCTAATTGTCTACCATCTAATACCGCATAATCCATGGTTTTTTCTCCGTATTTTTTTCGCATTTTTTTGACCCGTGAACGTTCGTTAAGTAATGAATGTAAAATTTCGGGTAAGATGCCGTATCTTTTGGGTGCCGTCAGAAAACAAACATCTGTCTTTTGTAATTTGTATTTAAACTCTCCACCTTCTGGGTAATCAAAGGAACGAACTGGTCGCATTTCGGGATAATCCGGATGTGTTGCGTCTTTAATCATGTGCGTTTCTACAGACCATTTCAATTGTTGTTTTTGAGCTTCAGTATAGGAAGGTATTAATGTGGAAAAACACATGTTATAAGCTCGCATAATACTGGGATATAACGATGCGAAATCTAAAGTAACGACCGGTGTTTGATAGTAGCCAGGTTTCGGTGTAATAACGACAGCACCTTCAAAGCCGTCAATCATTGGACGTTTGGAATTGGATTCGTCCGGTAGAAACCACCGTGGATGTTCGGTATTCAGACGACAACGTTCTTTGATCTGTTTCAACATTAATAACATTGTTCTAATTTGTTGACCACGATGTAAAATAGTTGTTAGTAAAACGCCGGTAACTTGGGCCATTTGAATGGCATTAATGACTTTACAGCGTTGGACGATGATTTGACAGGGTAACCAAGCATCTTTCACACAGTATTGAGCCAGGAATTCCCGACCCAACGGTGTTTGTTGGTATTTAGGAATATCTTCATACGCAATAGGCATTTTCTGAGTACCTAATAGTTCTAAACAGACATTATCTAACTTGTAGGAACGTAATTTATGGTCAGCAATCACCACACGATAAATATCCATCCAATCACGTCCTTCAATCCAGGCTTCCCATGATTCTTGTCCACCCCGTTGTTTAGAATGAGTGTATTTTTTTTTCAATACTGAAGGTCGAGCAACACGAGAAAAGGTACGAGCACCAGAACAAGAAGAGCAATAGGGTTCATCGCCACAGCCACACAAAGCTTGGATCCGGTGAATAAGATAGACATTGTCGAAATTAAGTACATTATAACCAGTAATAATTTCAGGATCATATTCCTTAATATGAGCTGCAAAAGCTTTTAACATGTCAAGTTCATTGGTAAATGAATGAACAGTTGTTATTGAGGGATCATAGTCGTCTGTCGGTGTTTCTAACGGACTAAGAGCTGTACATTGTTGCTGACCTTCAATGTCTAATATGAAAACAGTTTGTACCATCACTGCTGAAACCATATCAAAAGCACAAACGCCAATGGTTACAATAGAATCACGTTTTGGATCTGGAAAGTCACATTCTCCAGTGACTGGGTTTAGGAAAGGTGTAGCTTCAATATCATAACTGAGTACTCGAAATGGTGCCATTGGAATTGGTGGGGTATTACACCGTATTACCTGATTGTGGTTACAGGTGACATTTAAATCACAATAACGACTCCCAGTCAGTTGAACATCAGAATAGTTGGTGAGAGTAATCCAACTACAGGCTGGTAATTGGTGATCAACCATCCACACTACTTCTGGCTTAAACATTGTTTCATACAATTGTAATTTCAAATCAATAAAGGTTGGTATCTTTCTCATTGGTTTACCATCAGCATAAATACACATTTGTTGGTAGAAGTTCTTAATTTTTGCATGACATCCTTTTAAGTCTTTCATAATAGATAATAGTGCACGGTAAAGATCATTACACCTGGTTGTAAATTTATGAACTATAGGGCCTTTGTCATCTTTAACATTCCGGATATTATGACCATTTGTTTCAATCCATTGAATAGCCTGACTATTGACTTCTGTTTCCTTCCACCAATAGGTATCCCAAGACTTAAATATCTCTTCATCTGTTTTTTTGCAGCCATTTTCACGTTTGAATTTTTTGGCAGATCTTTCAGAGAGATTTATTGACATATACCATTGTATTAGTCGATTTAAATGTGCTTTAAAGACATGGTCGATATTACCAGAAACAAAACCGTAAGCAGTCACATTTCTGACGATTACTTTGATACTGTGGCCATCTGCTTTTCTTCCATACAAAGTTACACATATTTTTCGATTTTCATCAGCACTGAGAGCTGAGCCAGAATGTTGAAATGTTAACATGATTTATTTTTATTCTAGTTATATTTATAATTAAATAAAGAAAGTATTTTTGTAACATATTCTGGTTTTTTTTCTCTAAAAAACAGGAGTCATCACTATCATATTCGATATATTTTATCCAATGTCTTTCGGTGTCATAAAAAATGAAACTTTCCTACCCCCTACCAACACCAATATGACCTCTGGTTTAGAAGACTGTGAATATTCCCAACACAGAAACAAAAGACCTAAAACTACAGAAATACCCACAAAAGGCCTTGCAACGCTTAGTATTAAACAACCTGCTGCAGCCTTAATCTTATACAGAGGTAAAAATGTTGAAAATCGTAGTAGTAGTAAATTTAGAGGTGGTGGTCAAGAATTTAATCAAAAATCATATTGGGTGTTGATACAAACTGGACAGTCACGTCAAAAACCAGAACCGATTTTATCGTTATCTCAATTAAAATCAGCCTCAAAGTTTCAAAAGATTGAATTTGCTGATACATGTGCAACTATGGCAGGTGTAGATCAAACAACTGGTTCTATCGTGGGAGCTATGTTAGTTTCTGAACAACGTCCAGCTGATCAACCCTGTAATAGTGTTTGGGCTAGTGAAAATGAATATCATATTATGATTGAAAAAACAATTGCATTTTCTTGTCCTCAAAAATGCAAAGGTGCGCTCTGTTTGTTTCCAGTTCTCTGGGAAAACTTGAATGATACAATACAACAAGAATTAGAGGACGTTAAAGATCAATTTATTATGCGTCAAATACCTAAAAAAAAAATAGTTCAAGCCCCGCAATTCATTCAAGCCCCAGCTTTAATCCATTCTCCCTCAATATTTTTTGAATAAAAATATTATTTAGCAAAGCGAAATAAAAAATATAAAAGAATACACGCTACCAACTGCGCCACACAGCGTTTTGAATAATTAACACTCTCCAACCCAAGTTATTAAAAAAGTCATACTAGTAACCTACCCCCTACCCAAACAATTTTGAATATGGCAGCCTATTCAAATCCAACTCGTCTCTTATTAGCAATCTTCTGTGGATTATGTACACAAGATTGGTTTCGTCAATTTCTGTACACGATAATGCTAATTACTTCAGAGTTTCTGGTACTAATGGTTGCACTAGTATCTGCAATTTTACCTGTAGTCATAGTTAGTACAGTGGTATATTATATATTATCATAAAAATTATTCTAAAGGTCGTTTTTTTCTACTTGTATTTTATCTTTATTTAAAATATTTTTGACCATATTAATTTTGGTACTAGTTACTAGGGCGGCAAGACTTTGATCTTTTGTTTTAGTTAATAAATTATAGGAACCTTGTAATTTATTAACTGCCTCTTTAAATGTTGCTCCAATATTAGCGACTTCTGTTTCATACATTGAAACAATCAATTGTAATTCTTCTACTGTAGAGGATGAGAATTCCTTGATATCTTCAACTTGCTCCAACGAACAGTTTTCAAGTGTATTCACATTGCAAGGTGGAAGTAATGTCGCTGCAAACTCACGGAGTGATCCTACATCGCGTCCACCTACATAATCTTGTAATTCAGAAGGATCTCCATAACGAATTGCCGGGAAACCAGAAATGCTGTGGGTTTCACATAACTTTTTACCAGTTCCAATACAGTCTACTTCAGCAACAGTCACTATTTCCGAATCGGCATATTCATCCATTACCGTTTTCCACGATCCGGCCATCGCCTTACAATGACCACACCATCTGAAAATGTATAGAAGAAAAAAGGTAAAAATTGTTAGTGACGGTGAACAAGTAATGAAATAGAAAAAAAAACCATTGACTTACGGTGCATAGTGTTTGATAAAAACGGTTTTTCCTGCGGTAAGCTCGTCGTAATTCTCGTGGGTGAGTTCCAAGCTTACAGTTTGAGTAAATAACATAGTAATAAGAAAGATTTTAGACATGATTTTAATACAATTGATGTTTATTTATATAGTTTTATTTACTAAACATTTGGATTTGCAAACATTGCGTGGGATCTTTTCACAATTTCTGGAACAATCCTGACCAAAAACGTTCATTACTTGAACAAAATGAAACAAGGTCGATTTCCTCATATGTAGAGAATATATTTACGAAAACATCGAATTTCTCGTTTGGTGTTTTCGTAAATATATTCTCTACATATGAGGAAATCCGGGTGTTTTGATTAACTCCAAAAAAAAGTATTCAAATTTTTCGCAACTTTTTCGTATCCTACTATTTCAAAAATATAATTTGAGAATATATTTATTTTATATATATTATACAAAAATAACAAGCAAAATGTATTTTGTTCATCGAATTATTAAATTTTTATATGACAATGGTTCTAGTTTATTGCCAACGTGTGAGTTTGTATTGACTAAAGGTTCGAACAAAATAACGGTGACTGGGTTCCTACCTTGTCATCATTCTAATATTGGTTATGAAGTCAACTTGTCTGGAAATAGAATTACTTCAATTATCTCTATGAAATCAATCAAAAAAAAATCATTACTTCCAAAACTTCGTGACCGACGATTTCCAAATTATGAACAGAGAGCTACAGAGGCATTAACCTACATGGCACTATGGGTAGTGAGTGTTATTTATCCTATTTATGAGTTAAAGAAAATGGATATTGACCAACAATTTCAATTATTGACGAATGATATTGAAAATCTCTGCAAACGAGGTGTTCCATATGCCCAGCATCTGTATAACTTGGATAAAGCTACGGATTGTATTAAACAATCTTTAATAATTATGGGTGAAAAACCCTACAACGACTTTATAGGATTCAAACAAAGAATGCTCTGGCAAAAACAAACACAGTACGACACTGCCTCCTATAACAACAGTTTGGGTACCGATTTTTTTGGAAAACCTGTTTGCTATTCTGATTTGAAAAAATATAAGGAAGTCTATTCTACCCAAATAGACATCGACACCACTTTGAAATTAGCTTCTGTTTTTACTCCTGAGTCCACTACATTGATTCGTGGTTCGATTAATACCGGTATTAGTGGTGATATAGTCGTCTTAAATCTGGAAGATGCTTATCGTGTCCGTTGTCAATCGACATGTCCGATCTATATGATGACTCGTCCTAATTTGACACCGGCTAAATGTCGTAAACTCGGTATTGGCGATATTAAATTATTACCACAAGGTCTATCACATATTAATGTAGCTTTTTGTCATCTTTGGGGAATGAAAGATTTAACCAAATTGATTCAATTTCAAGTTCAATCCTATACTTTAATTGGTCGTCTTGATCAATATCCACGTGGTAGAGGTCAGTTTTATAGAGATATGGTGGAGTGTGGGAAATTTCGGACGGAGATTACCAAACATGTTGGTACTGATAATGTTATTCAGATTACATCGACAGATATCCCTGCGACCGTTGCTGAGATCTCCAGTAAACATGGTACTATCCAATGCTTTGCATCGGAAAAGCTCGACTATGTTGTTGATACAGGACGCCGTAAATTATTAGACCCGTTTCGAATTCGCAGTCTTAGACCTCGAAAGGACGCACTATGGATTAAAGCACCACGAGTACCATTATATGAGGAATGTTATACAACAGTGCAAGAATTAGGTGATAATTGTTCAGTTACTAATGTCCGAAGTTACTGCGGTGTTCATACTCACGCTTGTGTTTTTATCTGTTCTGATAAAACAACAGCTTTTGACATTGCTGTGGCTAAAAGTCACTGCCGTGAAGCCTTATATTTGATTAATGGTGGCAACTACTTCTTATTGGAAAATAAATGTCAATCCCGGTGTACTGTTAATCCATTTCAATAGTATAATAAAAAAAAAAAAGAAATATTTATAATTTGTGATATTAATAATTTAACTACAAATTCTATGTATTTAATGTTCTAATCTTATGTAAAATGCAGATACATATTAACCAAAGTATTGAGTATGAAAAAGTGAAAGATTCGGTAGTAGATGCAATTGCACTGACACGAAAAAGAATATCAGTACAACAACTATTCGATTCCAATGATAACAAAGAAGAGCTAATTATTCAACTTGAAAACTATTCAGAATCATTTGAACAATTATATCAAGAATTGATTAAAAGCAGACATATACCTTTAAAAATAACACCGTTATTTAGTTGGCAGATTGATAATATGGAAATAGCCTCTGCAAGTTGGAAAGTAGAACAAATTATCCCCAAAGTAGCGTTAGCGAATTTGTATCTGACTACTGGTCAAGATCTTCTACCTAATTATAAACAAGCCTCTACATTGTTTACCAAAGCGCTCCAAACACATACACAAATCAAACGCGATATCTCAAGTTGGAAGTGGAAAAGTGCAGAGATGAATCAATTCATATTCAAAAATTCATGGCATACCTCAATGATCAATTATCTCCAGGGCTTACAACATTTATCTATGGTTGCAGTTGGGATTGAGAAAAATACTGCTAGTAAGACACTTCTCACAGTAGCAGAACGAGCAGTACGCTCAGCTACTATGTCTATTCTGCACTGGAGTAATGATTACGAACCAGAGAATCTATTACCACTCTGCCAATCTTTACAGATGTATTTTAGCTCCAAAGTACTTTGGCAACAAGAAAAATATGGTCAGTCTATTTTCCGAATGCGTCAGGTCAAAGATGCAGAGCCTGTTCAATCCTCATTTGAAGCTATTAATACCGAATTAGCAAAAGTAGAACTATTACTCAATGAAAACGAAAGAATTAATAATGGAGCATATTTTGACACAGTAGTCGAAGGGACTCCATTAATGTCCCCCTATGAAATGGTTGTAGAAGAGAAAATGGTTGTAGAAGAGCCAATATAGAAGATAGAAAACAAATAACTATACTGTGTCCGATCTAGCTTCTAAATGTTCACGGCTTTCAGTGTAACCACCCAAAAAAATACCATTGAAGAAAACAATCGGAAATGTCTTTACCTCTGCCTCTGCGATAGTCGCCATCTTGTCTAAAAACTTCGATTTATCAGTTTCGATAAACACATTGACATTAACAACAGTCACATCTGGCAATAACTCTTTGGCCATTTTACAAAATTTACAATTGGATTTAGAATACATAAAATAACCGTTTTTTTTAGGTAAAGGGAAATCCATGTTTAGTATTTCAATCGAGAACATTTATAGTCTTTGTTTATCATTTATTCCTGATTACATGTATTCCTGAATTTCGCTACATGCCCCCAGACAGAACTAAAACTACTTTTTTTTCGAGGATCACACATTGTAAATTTAATAAAGTTATATCTAATTTTTTATTTAATGTATTTAAAATTTTTATTTAATGTATTTAAAATATAAGATTTATTTTTCTATCTAACAAAGCCTGGGATTCTGGATCGGGTTCGACCGCAACCACCACTGGACTCCTCGGCGATGAAAACCACCTGAATCCTACGAACAATACAGCCAAAAGTAATAAGACAATCAATACTGTAATTCCCCAATTCATTTCTTCTTCTTCTTCCAATTCCCTGCTTTGTTCAATGCATTTGTTTCCCATTAATTTAAACCCAAAATCGCAATTTTGACATGATTCAAAACCTTCAACATTACACGGTGAACTTGCGACTCCGTTTTCACAAACACATGTATTTTGATAACATGAATCTGTATCAGAATGATAATGCTCTCCAATGTCACAGTTATCACAAACATACGAACCGACAGTATTTCGACAAAATTTGTCCCCACAAATATTTACATCCTCGCATTCGTTGATGTCTTCTTCACATTTTGTACCCGTATAACCAGTAGTACATTCACAGGTGTACCCATCAATATTTTGCAAGCATGTCGCTCCATTTTTGCAGGGGTCTGGGTCACACTTGTCGATATCAATTTCACAATTTGTACCCGTATAACCAGTAGTACATTCGCAGGTGTATTCACCAATGTCTTGAATGCATGTTGCACCGTTTTGGCAGGGATTTGGGTCACATTCGTTGGTATCTACTTCACAATCGTCTCCAGTATACCCTGTAAGACAATCGCAATGATACACGCCAACTGCTTGAATAGTCCCGTCCGATGTTTCAGTGCATGTTCCTCCGTTTTGGCACGGATCTGGATCACATTCATTTGTATCGATTTCACAATTTGTACCGCTATAACCTGGTGGACAAGCGCACATGTATGAATCATCGACGGTAAGACAAGCTCCTCCATTTTGGCATGGGTCTGGGTCACATGGTTCGGGAGTTTCACAATTTGTTCCACTATGACCAGTAGGGCATTCACAATGATACACCCCAATGGCTGTAATAGAACCATCCACGGTTTCGGTGCACGTTGCTCCATTTAGGCAGGGATCTGGATCACATTCATTAATATCTTCTTCACAATTCGTCCCTTCGTACCCGATCTGGCATAAACAGAAAAATTCACCTACTATTGGCGTGATCCCGTCCGAAGTTTCGCTACAGATACCACTGTTTTGGCAAGGATCGGGATCACATTCGTTGATGTTTTGACAGACACCAGAAACAGCAGCTGGAGACCCCTCGCCAAACGGGCACAGCTGACAAACCGAAACAATGCCATTCCATGCCTCAGACACGACGCCATAGCCTTCGGGGCAGGCCTGATCAACGCAGACCGTATTTGCCGTTGTTTCGTTGTTGATTAACGGGTTTTCGCACGGTCTACATCTATTCCAATTATCTCTGCCTTTGCCAGGGCCGCATTCAGAGCACGTTTTTCCATCATATCCCCAATAATCGGAACAAGCGCAGTGGAAGACGCCAGGGGTTGGCGTAATGCCGTCCGAGGTTTCTGTACAGATACCGCCATGTAAGCAGGGATTGAGCAAACATTCATTGACATCAACCTCGCACTGAAGGCCTTCAAATCCATCTAAACAGTCGCAAGTGTATTCACCGAGAGCTATTTCTGGTAAACAATTCCCTCCATTTTGGCAGGGCTCGGTGGAACAAATACCAACATATTCATCGCATTTTGTGCCAGCAAATCCAGCAACACATTCACAATGATACACACCAACACCTGGCGTGATTCCATCAGAAGTTTCGGTGCACGTTGCACTATTTAGGCATGGATTTGGGTCACATTCGTTGGTATCAATTTCACAATTTGTTCCCGAATAACCAGGTGAACAGGTACATTGATAACCTGATGGTAGCGAAAGGCACGCCCCGTCATTTTGACACTGATTGGGGTCGCAGTTGTTGATAATTTCTTCACAATTTGTGCCAGCAAATCCAGCAGGACATTCACAATGATACACACCAGAAGTTAATGTAGACCCATCAAAGGTTTCGGTACATGTTGCTCCATTTTGGCATGGGTCTGGGTCACATTCGTCAATATCTTCTTCACATTTTGTTCCTGTGAAACCATCGGCACATTCACAATTATACACGCCAACACCTGGCGTGATTCCATCAGAAGTTTCGCTGCATGTTGCACCATTAAAACAAGGATCAGGGTCACATTCATTGATATCTTCTTCACAATTTGTCCCAGTATAGCCAGTAGCACACTCACAAAAATAAAAAGTAGGGAGTTCGGTAATCCCATCTACGGTTTCTGAACATGTTGCTCCATTTTGGCAGGGATCTGGGTCACATTCGTTAATATTGTTACACACTCCCGAACCCGCTGGGCTCCCACTGCCCACAGGGCATTCTGCACAATTGCTACCGAGAACATCCCAACTGTCGGACGTAACGCCGTAATTTTCAGGACAAACCTGGTCTGCACAAGGCGCTGTTTTGGTCGTGACATTATTTATTTGGGGCTGTTCACATTCGGTACATCGACCGTCGACACTGACCCCATGCCCAGGCTGGCATTCGTTACAGAGCTTTCCAGTGAACCCAAAATCGAGGACGCATTCGCACTCAAAATCACCTGCCGCAATCAAACTATATGTATTAGACTCTTTGCAGTGCGATCCGTGCTGGCAGGGATCTAAAGCGTCACATTCATTGATATCGATTTCGCAATCGACACCGTTATATCCTGTAGGACATTCACACTGATATTCACCAATAGCGCCTTGGGTGCAGACACCTTCGTTCTGGCAGGGATTAGGGTCGCATTCATTAGTGTCTTCTTCACAATTCGTGCCTTCGTAACCAGTAGTACACTCGCAATTGTATTCACCAGGCAATACTGTGTCGTCCGTTCCCGATTCCGTACAAACGGCTCCATTTTGGCAGGGGTCTGGGTCACATTCATTAATATCTTCATCGCAATTTGTTCCCGAATATCCAGGAAGACATTCGCAATTGTAGCTATTCAGTGCCGCATTGTTTGGATGAATAACGGAAGAGCACGCACCATTCTGGCAGGGTTCGTATTCGCATTTGTCGATCAAATCGGTGCAGTTTTGCCCTGCCCAACCAGGAGAACATTTACAATAATATTCAGCACCGCCCAGAACCATATTAAATACTTCGACACAGTATTGCGAGGTCTGCGGAGCACAAGGCGAGGGTAGGCATTTATCATCGATTTCGCAGTTTTTCCCACTGAAACCCGCGCCACATGTACATTGATATTCGCCCAGTGGAATGGCAACGCTTGTACCTGATTCAGTGCACGTTGCAGCATTTTGGCAGGGATCGGGATCACATTCATTGATATCGGAACAAACGCCTGAACCAGCGATTGATTCTTCACCATCAATGCATTCTTCGCAATTATCGCCAAGGACATCCCAATTGTCGGAACTGACACCGAAATTCTCAGGACATTCCTGGTCAGCGCACGGGGCTGAATGACTTGTAACGTTATTGATTTGAGGCTGTTCGCAGGGGCGACATCGACCATCCTCGGCCCTGCCTGACCCAGCGCCACATTCGTTGCAGAGTTGACCAGTAAAACCGAAAGCCAAAACGCAGTCACATTCAAAGTCGCCCGGTGCTATTGAAATATCCACACTGGAGTCCTTACAGACTGCTTCAAATTGACAAGGCTCGACAATGCATTCATTGATATCAATTTCACAATTCTCTCCTTGAAAGCCGACTTCGCACGTGCAGCTATATTCACCAATATCGCCTTCGGTGCATGTCGCACCGTTTTGACAGGGATCTGGATCACATTCATTAGTGTCTTCTTCACAATTTAAGCCGCTATAACCAGTAGGACATTCACAGGTGTATTCGCCAATACCTTGAGTGCATGTCGCACCATTTTGGCAGGGATCTGGGTCACATTCATTAATATCTTCTTCACAGTTTGTCCCAGCAAAACCATCGACACATAAGCAATTGTATTCACCTGCTGTTAACGTGATACCGTCAGAGGTTTCGCTACAAATTGCTCCATTTTGGCAAGGATCTGGCTCGCATTCGTTAATGTTGCTACAGACACCCGTCCCTGCCATCGATTCTTCCCCTGCAGGACATTCTTCGCAGTTTCCCCCAAGAACATCCCAATTATCGGAGCTGACGCCGAAACCTTCTGGACATTCCTGGTCAGCACAAGGTGCTGTGGAAGTAGTAACAGTATTGAATTGCGGTTCCGAACACTCAGTACATCGGCCATCGTCGGCTCTGCCACTACCAGGTTCACATTCATTGCAAAGTTGACCAGAATATCCAAAGTAGCTCGAACAGGCGCAATGGAAAACACCAGGTTCTTTCGTAGTACCGTCGGTCGTTTCAGTGCAAATACCGCCATGCTGGCACGGTTGAAGTAAACATTCATTGACGTCGACTTCGCAATCAAGGCCTTCAAATCCTGTAAGACATTCACAGCTATATTTGCCATCAGTGGTTTCAGTGCATGTTGCTCCATTTTGGCAGGGATCTGGTGAACATTTATCAGTGTCGATTTCACAATTGATACCACCATAACCTAGAAGACAATCGCAGGTGTATTCGCCAATGCCTTGAGTGCATGACGCTCCGTTTTTACAGGGTTCTGTCAAACATTCATTAATATCTTCTTCACAGTTTGTTCCATCGTATCCTGGAAGACAATCACATGTAAATTCTACTGATGGCTTAATGCACGCACAGGATGCAAAAAAACATAAATCTGGCTGTGAATCGTCAATCACCCCGATCATGGTACCGCCTATCCCATTATATGCGCAAGCGCCATACGTATGAATGCCAAGCCCGTCACCGTACACCATCATCGAGGCTGTATTTGGCACGTTTGCGCATTCGTCTGCGGTCAAACCGCGGTAACCATCGCCATAGGACGAACAAGTGTTTTGGTGTTCGATAATAGCGTACGTTGGCGCTGGATCTGTGATAATGATTTCTGAACATGTTGCACCGTTTTGGCAAGGCGTTGCCGCGCACGGAATTTCAATATGACACGCATATCCTTCAAATCCAGCCACACATTCGCAATGATAAACACCAACGGTCAGCGTAGTACCGTCCAAAGTTTCGGTGCATGTCGCTCCGTTTTGGCAGGGATCTGGGTCACATTCATTAATGTCTTCTTCACAGTTAACACCGCTGTAACCAGTGGGACACGTACAGGTATATCCCGTATTACCATTACCAGTCATTTCCGTACAATAAGCGCCATTTTGGCAGGGATGAGGGTCACAAGGCGTTGTGGTTTCACAGTCTGTTCCAGTAAACCCAACAGCACATTCACAATGATAAACACCAACGGTTAAGGTACTACCGTCAGAGGTTTGAGTGCATGTCGCTCCGTTTTGGCAGGGATCTGGGTCACATTCATTAATGTCTTCTTCACAGTTTGTCCCAGCATAACCTGGTGGACAAGCACAAATGTATGAATCATCGACGGTGAGACAAACTCCTCCATTTAGGCAGGGATCTGGGTCACATTCATTAATATCTTCTTCACAATTTGTTCCATTATAACCAACATCACATTCACAATGATACACGCCTGGTGTTAAGGTAATACCGTCAGATGTTTCAGTGCATGTTGCATTGTTTTGGCAGGGATCTGGTTCACATTCGTTAATGTCTTCTTCACAATTTGTTCCGTTATAGCCGTCAGGGCATTCACAATGATACACACCCGGCGTTAAGGTAATCCCGTCCGAGGTTTCCGTGCATACCGCACTATTTTGGCAGGGACTGACCGTATCGCATTCGCACATAATATTTTTAACATTTTCAGATGCTTTTGTCGCGCAGGTATAACCGTTACTTGGATCCAGTGCGGCATTCCAAAAGAAAATATTTTGTGTCAGTGCCGTATTTTGAGGATTTTCACCATAATAAACGCCGGGAAAACAATCTGGATTTGTACTATGAGCTCGCTCAGCCTCGCCTGCAATTTGCACACATTTGCTACAAATCCAGTCCGGTGGCGTCTGTTGGTTTTGAACAGACCCGTCCGCTAAAAGCGTACCGCCTGCATCCAATCCATAGAGAGGTAGGAAGACATCTACTTGTATTTGGCATCGGCTTCTCGCCACGCCCGAAAGTCCTTGACTTGCCCCAAGAATATCGCTAAACATCTGTTCGTTACATACCATTGCACGCGCTTGACATACGTCTTCACAGCTGGAAGTAAAATCATCGGAAGTGCCAAAGGAAGCGTCGTCAACGCGCGCATGGGTGACATAACTTGTTGTTGGAATGGCATTACATTCGTCGATATCTTCTTCACAATTTGTCCCTGTAAAACCAGCAGCACATTCGCAATGATATTCACCAAGTAATACGCTGGCATTCGTTCCAGATTCAGAGCATACCGCACTGTTTTGGCAGGGATCTGGGTCACATTCATTGATATCTATGTCACAGCTTTCGCCAGTGTATCCGGTCGGACATATTAATTCTACACATCCGTCGCCGTCACAGCCTCTTATAGGAATAGAAATATCCCTCGTTGGGCGATTGTCGGAAGGTCTGAAACCATTTTTCAAATTGTCTGAGACGATCATTTCGTCAATTAAATTTCCGTCGTCAAATCGTTTCAATTTGCACAAACACTTGTAATATTTCCAAGTTCCCCCGCTTGATAAGAAACTACCACAATTTTGGGGAGAATTGGAATTTGTATTGAATCGAATAGTCGCGCCAGTTGTTGCTTGTCTCTTGACTGAACAGCCGAAAGGGTCTACAGTACCAGTATTTTCAACGGGCGGCAACCAGTCGTCGAGTGCATGGAATTCATACGTCGTTAGAATATGACCGCATTCTTGGGCGCTTGTCAGTGACATAAAATCGCCACTGCATTGCTCATCGCTGAAAACATATTCGTTGTACATCCCTCCGGGGTTGCCGTCCCATTCTCTGAAAATAATAGTATCATCATACACAGGTCTGTCTACCATTTCTCTAACGGCGACTTCAAAGTCTGGTACAATAAAATGCTGCAAATCCATGACTGCCAAATCATTCCATTTTTTTGGTGTTGAACCAACAATAACAGGGTTGTACGAAGCTCTTTTGCAAATGCTACGAAGTAGTGAATGCGCTGGCGTGTGTGATCTTGTTGAATCGTATGTATTGAAAAGGAGTGCCTGGCCAATCGACCAATCATAAACAAAACAACCGCTCGGACGATCATGCTGGTTATTGTCGCTGACTATAGAAAAACCAGAATAAGTCGTCAACAACAGGACGGCCTCACAATCAGATTTTGACGTAATTGGTAACCAACCCTTTTCTTTTTCACAAAACCCGGATGTAATTTCTTTGTACATATCAACTTCTTTTCTTGCGCAAAGGCAACTGCCGTCGTCCGCGCAACTAACCACATCATAATTGAAATTCGCGCAATTTCCCGATGTAGACACTCTTTTTTGTAAATCAGGCACTGATTTTTCTTTCGTAAATCGCTCTACTGTGAATTTCGACTGCGTTGTCAAGACATCGTTACATTTATGGGCATTGCCCAAATTTGCCGGGCCAGGGTTTGTTTCGGCAAAAACGGTCACAAAATTGGGCGTCCTTTTGACCAAATATTCATAAGTAACCCCACGCCCAGCAGGTGCGTCACTCCGTGTCAATTCAGTGTACGTCACTTCACCAATTTTCCACGCATTTTTTGCATAAATTTCCAAGGCATATTCCGGGATTTTATATTGATCCCAATCCGAAAAGATACCGAGCGGATAGACCCCTGGCACATTCCAATCTATTTCCATTTGTGTTACTTTATCAATATTCTGAAATTCGAGGCAAACCGGCTCGTTTCCATCGCATGTCGCACACACACGCCTGTATTCTGGCACGCGTTTGCAAACGCATTGTCGTCCTGAATCGCAAGATACAGCATTACTTGCATATGGTTGTCGTGCATATTCCTTTCCATCGTATTCGACCATTGTGAAGACCTCTTCGCGTGTACCTCTGTTGTAACTATATGCTGCGTTACTTGACCCTGTGCCGATAGAACAACCTGCGGGCTTAAATCCGACATCAAAAGTGCCGCCCATGTGGTTAAGTAAATTTATTGAATTTACGTCGGGAGTAACTGGATCTGTTATGTGCGAAACGTAACCCATATTTGGAAAAAGGCCCGAGATTTGAGGATTGTCGCTAGTTCCCATATTCATGGCTAAAGATAATAAATTAGAGTTTGAAGAAAGATGTTCAATGGCCTTTCTGCATTCACCTGGAAAGTCATGGGTATCCAATGTGCTCGGCGTCGGTCTGTCTTCAATGTTTTGCCAGCCCGCGATGTCATCACAGCGTCCAGAATCAATTGTTTTGTATGGCGCGCGTTTGCAAATACAGACCTCGGTCGAACTACATTTTTTCATAATATGATTATCATTATAAACTGATGGCAAAAAATTCAGCTCTCCTTGTGGATTGACGTCCATATTAAAAAGTAACGAAATTTCTTCGAGGCCATTGAGATCTTGGTTTTTCATGTAACATCCTGGCGGTGCAATTTTGTGAAGGATACCAACAGTATTGAGTTGCTCAATATTTCGAATGACTCCTTCTTCCAATCCTAAAGTGGCAATGTATTCTGGTATATTTTTGGCTGCAAAATCGCATTCGGGAATTGTCGGAATGACTGTCCAGCCTGCCAAGTCCGTACAATACCCAGTTTCTCTTACCATATAATTGTTGATTAATTTCTTTTTGCAGATGCAGCCCTCAACACCACTACAATCGGTCGTTGAAGTAGTAGAAGGATTGTACCAAAGTCGACCCAAAGTCGTGTGAGTGTGATAGCATCCTTTTGGTTTGTCCCCGGTTTCAGCAACAAACACGCCACCAGATTCGGCGGAAATCGGCATTTGCTCCGAAAACCGTCGCAGATACGCGGCCGCAATTGAACATTCTTCCGCAGAGTCAATGGGGGCCCACCCAAATAAACCACATGTTGCATCGGTAATTCTTTTGTATGTGTATTCACTTTCAAAGTTCTGGGGCACGAGGGGTGCCTGTTGTGTAAAAATAGTGCGACCAGTGTCAGACAGATAGAATAGTGGAGATGTAGGCACTGTTATTAGCGTTTCGTCCCCCAAAGAATCTGTCACAACTACTTCTTTAAACGAATTTTCTGCCTGTCGAGTGACAAACTGGGTATGAAACGGAGTCGAGTCGCTAACAACTTTTGCAAATACATTCTTCGTAAGCTCAGGGGTAGACCACTCATCGTGACTAAAAATCCCAGAAACTTGATGAAAATGGGGTGGTGTGAGCGAAGCGGTAAGTGGTTTTTCCATAGGCGTACGACATTGTATTGGAGAGTCTCTACAGATACAGAACTTTGTTAAATCACAATTTCGCGTATTTAGATCACTATTATAGATAACTTCGCCGCTAATCGATATTTGACAACCAGAAGGAATTGTCGTCAAAGACGTAGAAGGAAATATACTTGGAGAGTTATAATTAAAATCTCGGGCAGCCTCAATACAATCATCGGCCGTTGAGACAGGTGTTGTACATCTACCGAGAGTTTGTTTTTTATAATGTGGAATACAAGGGTCTTGACCCACAACTATTGACATTAGTATCGAAGACACTATTATCAAAATTGAATAGTATTGTGTCATTTACAGAATTCACATTACCTTTATACTTGATAATAATAATTCTACTAATATGATTTTACTGACATATGTGGCACATATTTTGGTAAAAATCTCCCAACTACTATATGTGTAATAATAGCAATGTCAGCGACACCACAATTGGTTATATCCTCTTTGGAAAACCCCTCTTTTTATCAGAATCAAGACCAATTCTGGCCAATGTTACACTATATTGTAACCAAAAAAACTGATGTTATTCCACATTTAACCGTTCAAACCTGTCAACAATTAGGACTGCAATTAGCTTTAGCTATTGAGTATGCTACCGATTTTAACATTATCAACAACTCGCGTGAAAATATTTATCACACCTTTTTTATTGTTTTGCGCAAAGTAAGGGGTACTGATTCTGTTCAGGCGATGATGTTTAAACAATCTCCAGAAATATTAAAAGCACTTCATGACATATACAAACTTTTATTTAGTCTAGAAACACCGCCATTACCAACTTTCGGTACATTTCCTAAGCCATCAACGCTATAAATTCATATTCTATAAATACAAGAAACAATGACGCGGAGCGCCTGTCGCGAAGCGCCATTATTTTTTTTTTTTAGTTTGCTATAGTTTGCGCAAAGACCCCGTTTGTTGTAGGTAACTCTCTCCATTTTTTAATATCAAAGATTGGATTTTGGTCTTCTGTGAAAATAGTCTGAGTTTTTACCGGTGTTTGATTCAAATAACACAAATCAAACGTCACCTGTGGGCTTCTGGTTAACTTTGGTGCTCTAGCACTTACACATCCCAAAGTTTCAGAGGGGTTTAACCCATCAAACGTCTCCGGTGGACTTCTGGTTAACTTGGCTGCTCCAACAGTTACATTGTTATTGGTTTGAAAGGTGGCGTTTTGATTGCATTCCATACTACTATAATATAACAAAGAACCTCTTTTATAGTTTGTTCTTCTTCTTTTTCCATCTGTAAAAGTAAAACAAGATTATAAGTACCAAATCTAATAGAAGTATATATATAAATAAAGCAAAATAGAAGGCAATCAAATGTAGACAAAGGAGTATATGTGCAAATATCAATGGGTCGATTGTATCATATTGTATCATATTCATTTTCTTTTTTTTCTTTTTATACTCTTTGACCTATTAACACTTAGTACCGTCGCGAAGCGCGAATTTAGTTTTTTATTTCTGGCCCACAAACCACTGAGAACATTGTTTCTGGATCGATATATTTGTGTATAGCAAAGTTAACTTGACTAACTGTCAATTTCTTGACACTCTGTTCAAATTTTGCAAATTCTTTTATCGGATCGTTGTTTTTGATAATTTCTTCCATAACCATCGATTGTAATGTATCGACAGTATCAGCGGCTAATTGTCTAGTACCTATCATACATTCTTTTGCAAAATCAAGTTCTTTTTCAGTGATTCCTTTTACACAAAAGTCACGGAGCAATTGTTTTGTACATGCTAATCCCTCTTTTAGAGAATCGGGTGAAAATGTTGCCTGTATAACAAAGATCTGATCACTTCTCTCATTTACGTTTTTCAGGGTACAGAAAATACCATATGTACCCAGTCCCCTGACCTCTCTTACAGTATGCATCAATCTACCCGTCATACCACCACCCAAAATATTTGCAGCACATTTCAATGCTATACTTGAAGACTGGTTGCCCTTAAGTGGCACGCTTTGTCCCATCATTATTGAGAATGAACTTACTCCTGGACATACTGTCTGGATTTCTGCTGCTTTACGAGGTCGAGAAATCCAGGTCATAGTCGGTACTGGTAGAATCGAATGTACAGGCAATTGTTTGGCTACGATTTGTGCAGTCTTAAGAGTAGGTGCTACAATAGTTATATAGTTATTATCTCCATTTAAAATCAATTCTTGATGAAAGCGATATAAATGGTCTCCAGTTAAGTGTGTTAAATCACGAATGCGTTGTTCCATTGGAATGTTATAAATAGTGCCTGTAAATAGACCTTGAATAAAGACACTTTTCACATGGTAAGACTGTTCGGTAGCCTGTGCTCTCATTTCACTTATCATATTGCGTTTTGTAATCTCTACTTCTTCTTCATTGAAAACCGGATGTATCCAATCATATTGATACATCTGTGTTGCTGCCTGTTTTATATCAGAGGCAGATAAAGGAAATGTCATAGCCATATGTATAAATTCAGATTCATTATAAAATACTCGATCTGAATGAAGAGCAGCTAACTCAGTAGTGTATTTTTTACCGGAGACATGGGTTAATAAAGAGGCAATGTCCTGTAAAGCGGGTGGATAATATGCAGAAAGACTAGCTCGTATATATTTAGCTTGTGGTACACAGATTATATTTGTAGTGGGAGCGACTTTAATTATTGACCAACTTTGGGCTTTATTTTTACAACTTAGTTTTGCAACTCGAGGAGCGTCGGGATGTGAACTAACTAGAGGTGTAATTGTTTTCAACGATACTATATTTCGGGTAGGTATAACTCTAGTCACTGTCATATTATCACTTCTAAAAATAGTAGAGGCTACCTGCATTATGTCATTACTAGTAATTGAACCAAGCACCCGGTGACGATCAGCTATATCTGTCCAATTACCTATTGCAACGCCGTTTCCAATTTCATTCATAATATCAGAGACAGATTCTGTTGCCCTATTCCACGTGTCACGCATCTGACGTTTGACCGTTGACAGTCTTTGTTCAGAGACTGGCACAGAGGCAAATGTTTGAAGCATCTCTAGCATATTATTTTGAACATGGGAGTCGAAAACACGCATAGTACCATGTAGAAACCAGAGATATGGATCTTTTTGGCGTGGTGCATAGACAGCAACATCATGTAAGATATTATGATCTAATAATGCTTTGGCTCTGCCTTGTTTATTATACCAGGTTAGCCTCGAAATTACTTGCAAAACCAGCGATTCCTTGGAGTTGCCGATAGGGGAATGAAAAGCCATACAAACCATTGGGCACGGGGATAATACGTTTAAATCGATTGTTCGTAACCCTTGTTGAACAGGTTCTGGACTATGAACTGGATTACAACTTAACCCAACCGGCATATCTCCGAAATATCGATGAATATGTTGTAGGGTTTTTTGTGGATCAAAGTTTCCAGTGAAAATAAGGGTTGCGTTATTAGGGACGTAGAATTTAGCACGGAAATGGTCTAATTCTGTAGCAGTTGTATTTACCACATCCGATAAGGTACCAATAGTTTGACCATGATAAGGATGATTGATAATTGCAGTTGATGTGGTCATTCCAAACATTTTAGAACCAATACGTTGTCCACGCTCTAGTTCATTTTTAACTGCATGCATTTCTATAGGTACTGCTTCAGCTGGAATAACATGATTACCAAATCGATGGGCATCAATCTTAATTGCTTCTTCTGTTTGGGATGGTTGATGAATAATATAAAATTTAGTTGCATCCAGATTTGTAGACGCATTTATTTCGTCACCAAGTCGAGCCATTTCCCATATCTTTCCATTGTCTATTCTAAAACTTTGATGTTCTAATATATGTGCTGCTCCAGATTTAGTAACTCCTACTTCATCTTTAGAACCCGCACGTACTACCCGCATATAAGCACATGAGTTACTACCCGGGACTGGACATAATAAGACTTGTAATTGATTTTTGGTATGGATGTATTCATAAACAGCATTACCATTAATAGAGATTTGTTTACCTGGTTTAAACATTTATTTTAAAAGAGATTTGGTTAAATAGTATAATATTCAAAGTAGGTTTTGAACCGTGTCCTTTTTTAAAAACTTTGATGTTCTGGAACCAAATCGAATAGGCTCCATTTCCACATATGTAGAGAATATATTTACGGAAACATCGAATTTCTCGTTTGGTGTTTCCGTAAATATATTCTCTACATATGTGGAAATCTGGGTGTTTGGACAAACTTCCAAAAAAGTATTCAAGTTTTTCGCTAAGTTTTTTTTTTGGAACTATGTCCCGATTTTTTTTTTTTAAAATTTTATTGTTTTAAACTTTGACGTTCTATTTTGGAACCAAATCGAATAGGCTCCATTTCCACATATGTAGAGAATATATTTACGGAAACATCGAATTTCTCGTTTGGTGTTTCCGTAAATATATTCTCTACATATGAGGAAATCTGGGTGTTTTGAGTATTCAAGTTTTTTGCTAAGTTTTGTGTCCGAGAAATTCTTGTTTTGGAGAGAGACTTATTCTATAATAACAAAAAAAATCTGACAAAAATAGTATATAATATCTCTGCAGTTATTGAATGTACTCGCACAGTTTAAAGCCAAGTGATCACTGGATTACACAACCGAAAACGTGGGTGGAATTTTCAAGAGTACTTCGAACAGATGAGAAAATATGGGAACCATTTGTTTGCAAATCACATCATATATCAAAAGAAACATGGGAAAAGAACGGATTTGAATGTATTGAGACAGAAAGCGATTTCTTTACTACAGAGATGCCTGCTACAACCACTTGTTTAATATCTAATCCGCCATTTTCAAGGAAATTTGACGTATTAGATAAATGTTTTCATTTGAATTTAAAATTTGCATTACTGCTTCCGTCGTGGGTCTTTGCTTCTTCCACTTTTCGTAAGTTAATCAAAAAATATGGAATTAACGATTTATCATTAATAATTCCCTCCAAAAGAGTACATTACATCAATCCAGAATCAATGGAAATTGGAAAAAAAACAAATTTTGATTCACTTTTTATTTCACGTTGTATGATTGAACCAGGCATTTATTATTTATAATCTCAATGCCTTTTTTTTAATTTCTACGACAAGTTAAATATTTTTTTTGTAAGGTAGGAAGTTGATTAGTGCTGCTAGACCGTATGTGACAACAATATTCGGTAAGATCAATGCAGCCGATGCGATGGTGTAAGGTTTTGACATGCAAAACGGACGATCACAACTACAGGCCGACAACGTACCACGGCCCGGAACTCGACACAGACACAGAAAAACAGAGTTTGTGATGTGCAAGGCTGTTGAAATTAATAGAAAAACCTGTACATAAATTTCCCATTCAGTAATTGATAATATTAAAATTATTCCCAATAACCATACAACTTCAGCTGCCCAAAATATGTATAACAATGTAGTCAGTGGGGGGGTCGATAGCCTCAGCCTCAGCCTCAGCCTCAGCCATCTCAAAAAAGAGCTGTGGGGTGTCTTTTTGGATCGATCTTGCCGACGCAGTAGTTTTTTTATTATTGGATGGAAATTTTCGTTTGATTCGGAATTGGGAGAACATATTACTTCTTAAATCTTATCCTTTATATAGAGAAGAGATTGTATTCAACTGAATAGTAATGCTACAAAGTATAAGACAACAATATTCGGTAAGATCAATGCAGTCGATGCGATGGTGTAAGGTTTTGACATGCAACACGGACGATCACAACTACAGGACTCTTTCGACAACTGACCACGGCCCGGAACTCGACCCAGACACAGAAAAACAGAGTTTGTGATGAGCAAGGCCGTTGAAATGCATAGAAAAACAAATGCCACATATTGCTGCAAAAACCCTCTAACTTCCAAAAGTCGAGCCAGCACAAGTACAATTATTGCCAATAACCATAGAATTTCAGCTGACCAAAACATGTATAACAATGTAGTCAGTGCTGACTCCATTTTCTTTTCCTCCTCAGACTTGGTGACGTTATCCTCAGCCTCAGCCATCTCAAAAAAGAGCTGAGGTGTGTCTTTTTGGATCGATCTTGCCGACACAGTGGTTTTTTCAGTGGCTTTATTGGCTAGAAATTTTCGTTTGGTTCGGAATTGGGAGAACATATTACTTCTTAAATCTGGGCACTTATATAGAGAAGATATTTCAAGAAACACACAACCAAAAATTCGATGTTTCTGTAAATATCTTCTCTACATATGAGGAAATTGAGAGGTTTATAATATGTACCTCAATTCCAAACTTTTTGTCTGAAAAATAATTTTTTTCCAAAAATCCAGAAATAAAAAGAAGGATCTGATATAGTCTTCATTTTTAATTATTATAGTAACAGAGACTAGCAAATAATCTATTTTAACTATAAACACTTATTATTTCTATACTATACTATGGCAGACCGCATTTCTTACCGCAACCTGCTTGTCAATGCCTTCGAATATTACCAGGCTGAAATGCTTAACAATCTTGTCACTTTAAAACCAAAAACTCATTACGATTCAGTCACAAACCAACAAAAGGTCAAAACGAAAAATTACGGTGATATTCGTCTGTCTAATATCAGGAAATACCTGGATCAATTCCCCGGCTTTACCAGGTGCGTCTTATGTTATTATCTTTATTATTTTTTCTAATTGTGCACTAACCCTTTTTATTTTTTTAAAGGTCGGAGATGCAGAAGAAATTCCATGAATCGTTTCTCCAGGTAATTATTTGTTTATTATGTTCTTCTTTCTACACTCTCTATTGATACTAACCCTTTTTTATTCTACAACAGGCAGTGGCTTTACACTTATATCGCGATGACCCCGAGGTGGACATGGACAGGTAATTTTTGAATGTAATTTTCTCTTTTTTTTCGAACATATTTACTAACTCTTTTTACTTTTTACTTCAAATTTAGAATAAAAAAAAACAATGATTGGCTCAACTTAAAACAGCAGGCGCTTTGCCTGACACCACGCAGATTCGGGAAAACAACGGCAGTGAGCATGTTTGTAGCTGCTTATGGGATATCGGTTGAGCGTTCGAATCAGTGTATTTTCTCAACCGGAAAGCGAGCAAGTGATAAGCTTTTAGAACAGGTACATGATTTTATTATCAGCCTCGGCAATGAATGGGCTGCCAGAACCAAGCGAAGGGGAGAAATTTTATATATTTACGGGGAAGATCCGCTTGACGTGCGAAAGATCTCCAGTTACCCGTCTGGGTCAGATAAGCTAAGAGGAGTTGGGGGCGACGTCATATATTTAGAGGAGGCCGCGTAAGAACTTTGCGATTCACCTATGATACCTGTTTTGATTTTCTAACTAACCCTTTCTAACTAACCCTTTTCCCATTTTTTTTAAAGATTCATGTGAGTCTCTGTTTTATTCTTTTGCATTATTCTACTTTTTTGTCTAACATTTTTTCACTTTTCACTTTTCCAGGTCGGTCAAAATGTTTCACGTAAGTATTCAAGCTGTTTTTGTTATTTTTGCATACTTTTATCTAACATTTCTTTTCACTTTTTTGCAGGAGGTCATCGT